>Ga0209517_10000115_pt1 | contig 134346 bp, 117 predicted proteins | sample PeaSoiMetSII2010_FD_187695 | JGI IMG/M metagenome (GOLD analysis project Ga0209517, IMG submission 187695) | Peat soil microbial communities from Weissenstadt, Germany - SII-2010 (SPAdes) (version 2) | ecosystem: Environmental > Terrestrial > Soil > Wetlands > Peat | place: Germany...
CGGGCGCCAGCCTGATCCGGCTGCCGCCATTCACAGCACAACTATCCCTTTTGTTTGCAGCCCGGCTCCCTTGATCCAGCTAGTATTTTGGACAGGAGTGGTTGTCAACCCGCCAGCGAGCGAAGCTCGCCTTATTCTGTCCCCCGCGGCGCCAATCGCCTGTATAATCGACTACGGAGAAGCTCTCATATGGAAAGAATGCGTCCACTACACGACCGGATACTGGTGAAGCGCCTCGATGAAGGCGAGCAGCGGCTCGGCGGAATCATCATTCCCGACTCGGCCAAAGAGAAGCCGCAACAGGCCGAGGTGAAAGCCGTCGGCAACGGCAAACTGCTGGAATCCGGGGAGCGTGTCGCGCCCGAAGTCAAGCCGGGCGACCGTATCCTGTTTGGCAAGTTCTCCGGCGCCGAAATCAAAATCGACGGCGACGAGTACCTGATTCTGCGCGAAGACGAGATCCTCGGGGTGTTGGAATAGGTGTGCTAACCTAGGAGCACCACACCATTTTCAGGAGTTTGTTTCATGTCTTTACGGATGGGCCTCCGGCCGCTGATGGTCTGTTCCGCCTTCGTGTTTTTGAGTCAGGCTGCTCCCGCGCAGACCAAGGTCGCGGTCATCAACCTCCAGCGCGCCGTGTTTGAATCGGCCGAGATCAAGAAGGCCGACTTGGAGATGCAGAAGAGTTTCAAGCCGCGCCAGGACGAGATTGACCAGTTGAATAAGGAAATTGCGGCGCTCGCCGCGCAGTTGCAGAACAGCGCCGTCAAGCTGACTCCCCAGCAGGAGGCCGACCTCACCGCCCTGGGCCAGAGGAAGCAGCGCGAACTTCAGCGCAAGTCGGACGACCTCAACGCCGACGCCACCAACTACCGCAACGACGTGCTCTCCAAGAGCAGCCAGAAGATGACCGACATCGTCAAGAAGATTGCCGAGGAAAAGGGCTTCGACCTGGTAGTCGACACCCAGACGGCGCTCTACTTCAAGGCCGCCATGGAGATCACCAACGACGCCATCGCCGCCTACGACAAAGCCTACCCCGTGACAGCGGCCGCCCCGGCGAAGTAAGCTAAAAGTCGGGGAAGAAATGCCGGACTTTCTCGACCAGTACGGCGCCGGCGATGAGCGGCGCGAAAAAATCGTCAAGACTCTGGTGATTGCCGTCGTAACGCTGGTGGTGGCAGGCGGGGTGCTCTTTTTCCTCTTGCACAACTACCGCCAGGAAAAGCAGGTCAAGCTCTTCTTCGATCTGCTGGAGCGGCACGACTACCAGGCGGCCTACGCCCTGTGGGTGCGCACCGATTCGGACCGCCGCGGCTATCCCTTCGACACCTTTCTGCAAGACTGGGGACCCCAGAGCGGCCACCGCGACGTGACCAGCTTCCACATCGCCAAGAGCCGTTCCTGCGGCTCCGGTGTGATCCTCACCGTGGACTTCGGGAACAGCCAGCAGGAGAAACTCTGGGTGCAGCGGGACGACCTCACCATCGGCTACTCCCCGCTCGCCGGTTGCCCGGCTCCCCAGTAGCCGCGGCCGCGCATTCCGGTCCGTGGATCGGCGTAAAATATTTTTGTGCCGCTTGCCCCCGCGGACCGCGCCTTGCGGCATACAATAAAACGGGAGCGAGACGAGCACACATGGGAACCACAGCAGCGGGTCTGGAAGGCATAATCGCGGGCGAGTCTGAAATCTGTTACATCGACGGATACCAGGGCGTCCTCAGCTATCGCGGCTATAACATTCACACGCTGGCCGACAACGCCACGTTCGAAGAAGTCGTCTTCCTCCTGTGGAACGGATGGCTGCCGAAACAGTCCGAGCTCGACGGCCTCAAGCGCGCTCTCGTGGCCGAGCGCGAGCTGCCCGCCCCGGTGGTCGCCTTCCTGCGCGGCGTGGGCGGCTCCAGCCCCATGGACGTGCTGCGCACCGCCGTATCCATGCTCAGCCTGTACGATTCCGAAGCGCAGGACATGTCCGCCGAGGCGAACCATCGCAAAGCCGTGCGGCTGATGGCCAAGACCGCCACCATCGTCACCACGTTCGACCTCCTGCGCAAGGGCGCCGCCGTCATCGAAGGCGATCCCCAGCTCGGTTTCGCGGCCAACTTCCTGTACACCCTGACCGGCAAGCGGCCCGACGACATCATGGAACGCGCCTTCGACGTGGCCCTCACCCTCCACGCCGACCACGAGCTGAACGCCTCCACCTTCGCCGCCCGCGTCACGGCCGCCACCCTTTCGGACATCTACTCCTCCATCACCAGCGGCATCGGCGCGCTCAAGGGACCGCTGCACGGCGGCGCCAACCAGGACGTCATGAAGTTGCTGTTGGTGCTGGGCGACGAGGACGAGGCCGTCGACCGCGTCAAGAACACGCTGGCGCGCAAGGTCAAAATTCCCGGCTTCGGCCACCGCGTCTACCGCACTGACGACCCCCGCGCCACGCACCTCCGCGTGATGTCCGAGGAGTTGGGCAAACGCACCGGCCACGAGAAGCTCTACCGCCTGTCGAAAAGGATGGAAGAGACGGTCAAGGAGATCAAGGCGCTCAATCCCAACGTGGATTTCTACTCGGCCTCCACGTACTACTCGCTGGGCATTCCCATCGATCTGTTCACGCCGATTTTCGCCGTCAGCCGGATGTCCGGGTGGACCGCCCACGTCCTCGAGCAGTATCGCAACAACCGGCTCATCCGCCCCCGCGCCGAGTACAAGGGCAAGCCCGACGGCCAGCCCTGGGTGCCCATGGCGGAGCGCTGACATGGACGAGCGCGCGTTTTACACCGAATCGCCGGCCACCAAGCAGGCCGTGCTCAACTGCCCGTTCTGCCGCGGCGCCGAGACCTACGAGCTGCACTGGCTGGTGCGTAAGAAGAAGGATCGCATCCCTCAGGGCGCCGACGAGCGCGACCGCGCCAAATTCGCCAAGGCGCAAAGCTACATGGTGCTGCTCGACGACAAGGTCGCCTGCAAGAACCTGCGCTGCCGCAAGCGCTTCGATATCTCGGGCGTCAAGACCATGGCGTTTCTGTAGCGCAGACACTCTTGGCTGCCCCCTTGTGGGGCAGGTTGTCAACCTGCGGACCGATTGTCAATCGGCCCAGGCGAGCCATGCTCGCCTGTTCCCGCCGTCGTGCAACGTTTCTGGCGCCAGAGACGATCCCGGCACGGATCGCCCTCCGCTCGTCGGGACGCAAGCGCTTGTGGACGGAATCCCCGGACCTTTCATCTTCTGCCCTCGCTCCGTAGCATGCATGCCGTCTGCGCCAGCACCGCGTTCGTCCAGGATTTCTGCGCCAGGCGTCCGATCACGCTCTTCCTGGTCTCGCCGGTCACGCGCGTACCCCTTTGACTGCCCTGCTGAGCCTCCGCGAAGCGCAGGGTCACTCGCTCGCCGCCCTTGCCGATGACCACGCCGATATGCCGCCTCTTGCTGGCCTCGATCTCGTTGCCGGCGTTTTTGTGAATGGTGAAGTCCAGGGTCGTTAGCGCGGCAGCCGCGGTTTTTTTGACTCTTGCCAACGGCGCCGGGAAGAAGCGCTCCTGCGGCCCCTTCTCCTTGCCGGATTTGTATTCCGCATCCTCGCAGCCGGCTATCGGAGCCGGCTCCTCCTCGCCGGCATCCGAGCCGCTGCCCTGCGTCACGGGCGCCGGCCGCACCCCAGGCGGGGAAGCTGGCGCAGGCGGGGACGCCGGCGCGGGCGGCGGCACTGCGGGCGGTGGCGGCGCCGCAGGCTCGGATGGCGCCGCTGTGGCTGGCGCCGGCGTAGCAACCGGCGCCGGAGCGGATCCCACGATCGCAACCTTCTTGGCCTCGTACTCGTCCTTCGTGAGCACACCCGACTGGTAGGCGCTCTCCAGCGCCGCCAGTTGTTCGGCCGTGTTCTTCTTGTGGCAGGCCGCCGCGCTGAACAGCATCCACCCGGCAACCGCCGTCAGCCAGGCCTTCCTCATCCTCATCCCCGATCGGCTCCCGCTACTTCTTGACGTGCTCCAGAGGCTTCCAGTCTTCTTTGAACGTGACGCTCGGGTCGAGGCCCTCCTGATCGCTCAGCAGATATTCGCCGCGGTTGTTGACCCACGCGTGCCCGTACTGGTTGCTGAGTTCCACGGTCTCGCCCGTGCTGGAATTCCGGTACGTCTCGACGCCGCGAATCGTCTCGCTGAACTGCGCGGAGATGTGGTCCTCGCTCTTCTGCCGGTTCTCGTAGCCCTGCCGCTGGATGTTGCGGATGTCCTCGGCATTCTTCGAAACGATCGCCGAGCGGTCGCGAATGCCCTTCAGCTCGATCTGCTGGATCGCCAGGGCGTTCCCCGTGACGCGGCTCTGCCACTCCGGACTTACGTGGTAGGTGGCGTTGATCATCTCGAAGAATTTCTCGGAAGAATCCAGTTGGCCCTGCGGCGCGCGTTCCGCCACCATGTGCGCCACGCAACTGTAACTGTACGCCTGCGTCATCTGCATCCTGGCCGTGTTGTAGCTCGGACCGAGAGTGCCGGTGATGATCGTCGCCACGATCAGCCACTCCTCCACCGGGCGCCCGTTGAGGTTGTATTTCAGGCGCGCCCGGACCACGTCGGGGCGAACGCGCTGCTGCAACTTGTACTGCGCCGCCGACTGCTCCGTCTGCCGCGCCTGCTGCTCGAGGATCTGCATCAGTTTGGCCGCGGGTTCGACGGCCGCCACCTGGGCGTTCGGACGTATCCTGGAGATGTTTCGCCGCAAATAATCCGCCGCCCCCATCGGCGGCATCACGTCGCACGCGTGGGCGCCCATCTGCGCCTTCTGGGCGAAGATCTGCTGGAGGGGCTTGGGATCGTCGGCCCACGTCCAGTTGTATGCCGGAAACACTTCGTAGCTGCGGCCATCGGGACCGCTGGCGCGCAGGGTGGTCCGGATCGTGTTGCAGTTGTCCTTGATGTTCCACGTGGTCGATCCCTCGGATTGCCAGTCGGTGGGGATCAGCATGCTGACCGACGTCATGGGGCGTTCAAATCCGTGCTCATCCACCGCCTTGGCTATCTTCATCCGATAGGAATGCGCCTGGGCGCCGCCGGCGGCAGCCGGGGTCGAGGCCGCCATGGCCGGCGCGGGCTGGTTGGCGCCCGCGGTCTCCGCTGGAGCAGGCAAACTCTCGCGCGGTGCGCCCGCCGCCGGCCCTGACGCGGCCCGCGCTTCCGGCGCGAGCAGTGCGGCCTTCTTGGTCAGATATTCGTCTTTGGTCAGGACGCCGGCCCGGAAAGCCCTTTCCAGCGCCGTGAGCGCGCCCTTTTGGGCCTCCAGCCTCGCCCTCCTCGCCTGATATTCGTCTTTGGTCAGGAGTCCGGCCGCCAGGGCCTTGTCCAACGCCGCCAGCGCCGCCGACTGGCTTTCGAGCGCCGCTCTCTTCGCCTCGTACTCGTCTTTGGTAAAGATCCCCGACTTGTACGCGTCGTCCAGCGCCGACAGTTCCTTGGACCTCTCGCCCCTGGAGCATGCGCCTCCGCCCATCAGGGCCAACACAACCACCGCGATCTGACATGCACCGCTATTCCGCACTTGTCAATCATAATACGTGGGGCATGCTAGTTTAGCTAGCCCATACCAGACACCACCTCCACGGTGTGCATCCTGCCCTTCTTAGCGCTACACTGAATTCGGTAGCTCAGGAGGATTCATGGCAGATGATTCACACGGTCACGGCGACGTGAGGCCCCGGACCGCGGTGCTCACCCGCGGGTTCGATCCCAGCCTGTCGTTCGGCTCGGCGCGCCCGGCCGTCTTCCGCAGCTCCACTTACGTGTTTGCCAGCCCCGAAGCCGCCGAGCGCGCCTTTGCGATCACCACCGGGAAGATCCAGCCGGCCGAAGGAGAACGTGCCGACCTGATCTACTCCCGCTTCTCCCATCCCAACTCCGAAATCCTGGAGGACCAGATCGTGCCGCTCGAAGCCGGCGGGAGCGAAGCCGCCGTCTTCAACTCCGGCATGGCGGCCATCATGACCGCGTTCTTCGCCTGGGCGCGGCCCGGCAGCTCCATCGTCTACACCACTCCGCTGTATGGCGGCACCACCGGCCTGATCCACAGCTTCCTGGAGCCGTTCGGCGTGCGCGGCATCCCCGTGCGCTCGGGCGACTCCGCCGCCATCGACCACGCCATCCGCTCCGCCGAAGACTGTTCCGTCGTCTTCCTCGAGACACCGGCCAATCCAACCCTCATCATGACCGATATCGAGCGCGCTGCCGACACCGCCCGCAAACACCCCGGCCGGCCGGTGATCATGGTGGACAACACTTTCCTCGGACCCACGTTCCAGCATCCGCTGCTGTTAGGCGCCGATATCACGCTGTATTCCGCTACGAAGTTCCTCTCCGGGTTCAGCGACATGGTGGCCGGTGTGGCCATCACCAGGGAAGCCGGGATGATCCGCAAGATCCGCAAGCTGCGCGGCATGTTTGGCAACATCCTCCAGCCCGACGAGTGCTGGATGCTGGATGGCCGCCTGCCCACCGTCTCGCTGCGCATGAACCGCCAGAGCAAGAACGCGCAACGCGTGGCCGAAGCGCTTCACGGCCACAAGCATCTGAGCCGCGTGATCTATCCGACGCTGTTCACCGATCCGGAGCAGAAGCGTATTTTCGAAAAGCAGTGCGCCTACCCGGGCAGCCTCTTCTCCATCGAGTTCAAGGGCGGCAAGGAAGCCGCATTCGATTTCCTGCGCCACCTGCGCATCGCCCGCAACGCGGTGTCGCTCGGCGGTGTGGAGACGTTGACGTGCCATCCCAAAAGCACCACGCACTCCGGCATGAGCGCCGCCGAGCTGGCCGAGTCGGATGTCACCGACGGCCTGGTGCGAGTATCCGTCGGCATCGAAGACTGGCGCGATTTGCTGGCCGATTTCGACCAGGCCCTGGCTGCCATCGGATAGCCCCGGAGACATTGTACACTCGGTTGGAGGAGGTCATAGTGGCATACGCAGGCGACGTCATTGTGAAAGATCCCGAGATCCTGGGCGGGATGCCGGTTTTTCGTGGAACCCGAGTGCCCTTTAAGAACCTGCTGGATTATCTGGAAGGCGGCCACACGCTCGACGAGTTTCTGGAAGAGTTTCCCTCCGTCACTCGCGAGGTGGCCATCGCCGCTCTGGAGCACGCGAAAGAGCTGGTCATTGCCCGAGTGCGATGAGGCTCCTCATCGACGAGTGTTTGCCACGCGCATTGAAGCGCCTCCTCAGTGAACACGAATGCCGAACCGTGCAGGAGATGTCATGGTCCGGGAAAAAGAATGGCGAGCTGCTGTCATTGGCCGAGCGGGAATTCGATGTCATCGTAACCATCGATCAGAGCATCGAGTACGAACAAAACTTCGCGAATCGCTCCATCGCCCTGCTCGTGCTCTGTGCCCGATCGAATCAGATCGAGGATTTGGAGCCGGCCATCCCGGCCGCTCTTGCAGCACTGCGCTGCATTCAACCGGGGCGCGTAGTTCGGGTGGCGAAATAGGCAGCCTCCGATTCATTGCTGCCTCATGGCTCCAGTCCTTGCGCCCAGTCGCGACGGAGTAGCGGGCGTTCTCGCGCGCCGCCTATCCCACTCCGCGCGCATTATCTCCAGGTGTTGCTTCCGCTTCATCCGGAGCTTCAATTCTTCACCATGCCGCGCCCGTTCGCTACAATCGTATTTTAGTCCACCTTTCAGAAGGAATCTCCGTGACAGGTCACGAAATCAGACAGTGCTTTCTCGACTTCTTTGCCGATAGAGGCCACCGCGTGGTGCGCAGCTCGTCGTTGGTGCCGGCCAACGATCCCACGCTGCTGTTCACCAACGCCGGAATGGTCCAGTTCAAGGACACGTTTCTGGGCCAGGAAAAGCGCGACTACGCGCGCGCCGCAAGCTCTCAGAAATGCGTGCGCGCGGGCGGCAAGCACAACGATCTGGAAAACGTCGGGTACACCCGCCGCCATCACACCTTCTTCGAAATGCTGGGCAACTTCTCCTTCGGCGATTACTTCAAAGCCGAAGCCATCGAGTACGCCTGGGACCTCATCACCAAGGTCTACGGCCTCCCCAAAGACAAGCTCTACGTCACCGTGTTCCGCGAGGACGATGAGGCCGAAGAGCTGTGGCAAAAGGTGGCGGGCGTTCCCAAGAGCCGCATCTTCCGCCTCGATGAAGCCGACAACTTCTGGCAGATGGGCGACACCGGTCCCTGCGGCCCGTGCTCGGAAATCCACTACGACCTCGGACCGGAAGCCGCCGACCCCGGGAAAGAAAACGTGGAGTTTCCAGGCGACGCCGGCGACCGGTACGTCGAAATCTGGAACCTCGTCTTCATGCAGTTCGACCGCGACGCCGCGGGCAAGCTCACCCCGCTGCCGCGTCCTTCGATCGATACCGGCATGGGCCTCGAGCGCGTCGCCGCCGTCCTCCAAGGCAAGCTCTCCAATTACGATACCGACCTGATCCAGCCCATCGTCGCGCACGCCGCCGATCTGTTCGGCGTCGCGCCCGGCTCCGACCAGCGCGTCGATACCGCCCTGCGCATCGCCGCCGACCACGCGCGCGCCGCGGCCTTCCTGATTCACGACGGCGTGCTGCCCTCCAACGAGGGCCGCGGCTACGTGCTCCGCAAGATCATGCGCCGCGCCATGCGCAATGTCCGGCTGATCGGCGTCAACGAGCCCTTCCTCTTCAACCTGACCGGCTTTGTGGCCGATCTGATGCAGGAACCGTACCCCGAGATGATCGAGAGCGTGCAGCGTGTGGCCCGCGTGGTGAAGGATGAAGAGCACCGCTACGCCACCACGTTTCTCGAGGCCGAAAAGCAGTTCAACGAAGCCCTGCGCTCCGTGGAAGGCCGCTCCCTGCCGGGCGCCGTTTCCTTCAAACTCTACGATACCTACGGTCTGGCGCTCGACGAGCAGGAGGACATGGCGCGCGAGCACGGCCTCGCCATCGACCGCGCCGGCTTCGAGCGCGAAATGGAGCAGCAACGCGAACGCGCCCGCGCGAGCTGGAAGGGCGGGGAAAAGGCCGCGGTCGTTCCGGCTTACCAGAAGCTCCTGGAGTTCGGCCGCACGAAGTTCCTGGGCTACGGCGCGCTCGAAGCCGAGTCGCGCGTGATCGGCCTGTTGGTGGACAAGCAGCCCGTGAAGAGCGTCCCCGCCGGCGTCACCGCCGAGTTGGTGTTCGATGCCACCCCGTTCTACGCCGAGGCCGGCGGCCAGGTAGGCGACCGCGGTGCCCTGTACTCCGCCACGCGCGAGAAACTCGCCGATGTGGAAAGCGCCTTCCCCGGAATTCCCGGCCTGACCGTTCATCGCATCCACACGCTCTCGCCCATCACCGTGGGCGACGTCCTGCTCGCCGAAGTGGCCGTGCCCCTGCGCGACGCCACCCGGCGCAATCACACCGCCACGCACTTGTTGCACGCCTCCCTGCGGCAGGTGCTCGGCACCCACGTCAAGCAGGCCGGCAGCGTCGTGGAGCCCGGCCGTCTGCGCTTCGACTTCACCCACTACGCCGCCGTGGACCGCGCCGAGATCGAAGAGGTCGAGCGGCTCACCAACGATCAGATCCTGCGGAACAACGGCGTGGAGACCATCGTCATGCCGCTCGACCAGGCCATCGCCACCGGCGCCATGGCCCTGTTCGGCGAGAAGTACGGCGAGGAAGTGCGCGTGGTTACCGTCCCCGGTTTCAGCCGCGAGCTGTGCGGCGGAACTCACGTCCGGCGCACCGGCGATATCGGCCTGTGCAAAGTCGTGTACGAAGGAAGCATCTCGGCCGGCGTGCGGCGTATCGAGGCCATCACCGGCGAAGCCGCGTTGCGTCAATACCAGGAGTCCACCACCTCGCTCCGCCGCCTTTCCGACATGGTGCGGGCCTCCGAGCCGGAGCTGATCGAGCACGTCGAGAAACTGCTGGCCGCCGAGCACGGGCTGGCGGCCCAGGTCAGGCAGTTGAAGGAGAAGCTGGCTCAAAAAGAGGCTTCCGGGATCGCCGCCGCCGCGCGGCGCCTTCCGAGCGGCGTCACGGTCATCGTGTCGCGCCTCGAAGGCATGGATCGCGATCAGATGCGGTCCTTGGCCGATTCGCTGCGGAACCAGGCCAAGACCGCCGTAGTGGTGCTCGCTTCCGCGGAGAACGGCAATGTCGCAATCATCGCGGCCGTCACCAAGGATTTGACTGCCAAGGTTCACGCCGGGAAACTGGTGGGCGCGGTTGCCCAATCGGTCGGCGGCAAAGGCGGCGGGCGCCCGGATATGGCTGAGGGCGGCGGCAAGGACGTGTCCGCTCTGGAAGCCGCGTTGACCAACGTCCGAACCGATCTCGAGGGCAGGCTTTGACCGAATCCTTCGACGCGTTGGTGGTGGGCGCCGGTCCGACCGGACTGGCCTGCGCGATCGAGCTTCAGCAGCGCGGCGTCAAGACCGTGATCGTCGAGAAGGGCTGCGTGGTGAACTCGATTTATCACTACCCCACCAACATGACCTTCTTCACCACGCCTGAGCTGCTGGAAATCGGCAACATCCCGATGACCAGCCTCAACGAAAAGCCCAACCGCCACGAAGCGCTGAAGTACTACCGCCGCGTGGCGGAGCATTACCGCCTGGACGTTCGCCAGTACGAGCGCGTGAACCGCGTGGCCGGCGAGGATAACGCCTTCGAGGTGCACACCACCGACCGCCTCGAGTGCCGCCATACTTACCGCGCGCGCAAGGTCGTGCTGGCTACGGGCTACTACGACGTGCCCAACATGCTCGGCGTACCGGGCGAAGAGTTGGACAAAGTACTGCACTATTACGTGGAGCCGCACCCGTACTATAACCACGACGTGTCGGTCGTCGGCGCCAAGAATTCGGCCGCCATCGCCGCGCTGGAGTTGTGGTGGACGGGAGCGCGCGTGACCCTGATCCATCGCGGCGCCGGCATTTCGGACCGCGTCAAGTACTGGATCAAGCCCAACATCGAAAACCGCATCAAGAATGGGGAGATTCGCTCTTACTTCCACTCGCGGATAGTGGAGATCGCGCCGGATTCCGTTCGCCTGGCGACGCCCGAAGGTGAAGTTTCGTTAAAGAATGATTTCGTCTTTGCGCTCATCGGTTATCGGCCCGATCTCGAATTCCTCAATGCCACGGGAATTACGCTGGAGCCTGAAACCGGCCGGCCGCGCACCGATCCCGGGACGCTCGAAAGCGAGCGCGCGGGCGTCTATCTTGCGGGCGTGATCGTCGCCGGCATGCATACCAACGAGATTTTCATCGAAAACGGACGCTTTCACGGGCAATCCATCGCGCAATCGATCGCCTCGAAGCTCGCGGGCTGATGTTTTTTGCCTCAATTTCGGTAGTACCTGCTGTCCGATGCCGTACATCGTATAGAACCGGTGTATCCAGTCTTACTGAAACCCGGAGGGTACATACTGTATCTAATTTAGTGAAGGGGGCCCGACCATGCTTCAGTCGATTTTCAGCACGCTGTTTGGCTGTTCTCACTCGCGCACGACATTTCCGTTAACGCCGGGGCGGAAGAATGCGGCTCCCAGCGCCACGCGAAAAGACACTTACGTTGTCTGTCTGGATTGCGGAAAAGAATTCGCGTACGACTGGGAAGGGATGCGGATTGGCCAGCCGGTACCTCGACGAGTACCGTCCGGCGAGGTTCAGCCGATTTTCCGCCCTCATGGCGTAAGATTACCAAGCACTACAGCAGCCCTGGCGCCAGTGGCCGAGGGCAGATTTGACGCTTTGCGCCGCGAAGTGTAGTACGCCAGCACGGCGAAAGCGATCGCCTCCTTGGCATCGGAATCGATGCCGAAATCGTTGGAAGCCGCCATCTGCACGCCCGGCAGGAAGCCGGCGAGGTGCGCCACGATCCGCGGATTGTGAACGCCGCCGCCGGAGACGATCAGGTCGGCACGCGTTGCCGCGACCTTCCGGGCGCCTTCAATCCCCATCGCGATCGTCGCCGCAGTGAGCACCGTGGCAGTCGCGATGAGGTCCGGCATCGGCAGCCGCGATTCCTTCAGGCGTGTCACGAACTCGGCGCCGTACTGCTCCCGCCCCGCGCTCTTGGGCGGCTTGCGGCGGTAGTAAGGGTCGGACAGCAGGTCATCCAGCAAGGCGCGATTCACCTTTCCCGAGGCCGCGATCTTTCCGCCGCGATCGCAGTTCAGCTTGCCCCCGGAGTACTCCCGCGCAAGCGCGTCGATCACCATATTGCCCGGTCCCGTGTCGAACGCGGCCACATCCTGCGGCCTGGCCGCGGGCGGGATCACCGTGATGTTGGCGATGCCGCCGATATTGAGCGCGATGCGCGTCCGCCTGGCGTGCCGGAAGAGCAGGTAGTCCACAAACGGCACCAGCGGCGCGCCCTGGCCGCCCGCCGCGATATCCCGCGCGCGGAAACCCGAAACCACCGGCACGCCCGTGCGCTCCGCCACGACCGCCGGCTCGCCGATCTGCATCGTGTTCCGGCCGCCCTCGTGGTAGATCGTCTGTCCGTGGCAACCGATCAGATCCACCGGTCCGAAGCGGCGTACCGCGCCCAGCACGGCTTTCGCATACAATTCGCCAAGCTGAAAATTCAAGCGTGAGATCACGCCCGTGTGAGTCGCCGCGTTCGAAACCAGCAGCAGATCGCGGCGAACCGCGTCGGGATATGGCGTGGAGCGGAACCCGATGGTGCGGACTTTGCGCCCAGCCACCTCCACGATGGTTACGTCGATGCCGTCCAGCGACGTGCCGCTCATCACCCCCGCCACCCTCATTGCCGTTTCAATTCCCGCTGCAATTCCGCCAGCAGTTGCAGCGCTTCGATGGGCCGCAGTTGGTCCAGGTTCAAACCGCGGATGCGTTCGGCGATCCCGTAGCCCACCGGCTCGAAGAGCTGGATCTGCACCGGCCCGTGTTCTTCGGTCTTGGCCAGCTCCTCCGTTACCACGTGCTCGGTGCGCTCGTGCAGCTTCAGCACCTCATAGGCGCGCTCGATCACGCCCGGCGGCAGTCCGGCCAGCCGCGCCACTTCGATGCCGTAGCTGCGGTCCGCGCGGCCCGGCTCCACCTTGCGCAGGAAGATGATGTGATCGCCCGCCTCCTTCACCGACACCTTCAGATTGCGCACGCCTTCGAGCTGCTCGGCCAGCTCCGTCAGTTCGTGATAGTGCGTGGCGAAGAGCGTCTTGGCGCGCGTCCGCGCGTGGATGTATTCCACCACCGACCAGGCCAGCGCCAGCCCGTCGTAGGTCGCGGTGCCGCGGCCGATTTCGTCCAGCACGATGAAGCTCCGCGGCGTCGCCGTGTTGAGGATGACGGCCGTCTCGGTCATCTCGACCATGAACGTGGAGCGCCCGCGCGACAGGTTGTCCGACGCGCCGATGCGCGTGAAGATGCGGTCGATCACCGGCAGGCTGGCCGATTCGGCGGGGACGAACGAGCCCGCCTGCGCCAGGATCGCGATCAGCGCGGCCTGCCGCAGGTACGTGGATTTGCCGCCCATGTTGGGGCCGGTGATGATGGCGATCAGGTCGGTCGAGTCGTTCAGGTACAGGTCGTTGGGAATGAACCGCCCGGCCTCCTGCTCCGCAAAGCGTTCGATGGCCGGATGCCGCCCGGCCAGGATGCGCATCTCGCCGTTGTCCGAAAACTCCGGCCGGTGATAGCGGTTCTCCGCCGCGACCTGCGCCAGGCAGGCCGTCACGTCCAGCTGCGCCACCGCCGCCGCCGTGGCGCGGATGCGCTGCGCTTGCGCGGCCACCCGGCGGCGCACATCGGCAAACAGCTCCTTTTCGAGCGTGAGGATCTTGTCCTCGGCGTCCAGAACCTTGCGCTCGTACTCTTTCAGCTCCGGCGTGGTGAACCGCTCCGCGTTGGCCAGCGTCTGCTTGCGCTCGTAGTCGGCGGGGGCCAGGTGCAGGTTGGCGCGTGTGATCTCGATGTAGTAGCCGAAGATGTTGTTGAACCGCACCTTGAGCGATCCGATCCCGGTGCGCTGCCGCTCGCGCGCTTCGATCTGCGCGATGTACTGCCGTCCGTTCAGGCTCAGGTCGCGCAGTTCGTCCAGCTCCGCGTGGAAGCCGGCGCGGATGGCGCCCCCATCGGCCAGGTTGATCGGCGGCTCGTCGGCGATGGCTTCGAGGATCAGGTTGGCGACGTCGGGCAGCTCGTCCAGCCGGTCGTGGAGCGAGCGCAGGCGTTCGGCTTGCTGGGTATCGAAGCAGCGCTTCAGCGCGGGAATCTTCTCGATCGAGCGGCCCAGCGCCAGCACATCGCGTGGGCCGGCCGACCCCAGCGTCACCTTGGCGAGCAGCCGCTCCACGTCCAGGATGCCGCCGAGCTGCTTGCGAAGCTCCGCGCGCAGGATCGTCTGTTGCAGCAGCTCGCCCACCGCGTCGAGCCGCTGTTCGATCTCGGCGCGGTCCATCGAGGGCCGCAGCAGCCGCTGGCGCAGCAGCCGTCCGCCCATGCCCGTCAGCGACTGGTCCAGAACGGCGAGCAGCGTGGGCTGCAATCCGGCGTCGGCGGCAAACAGCGGCTCCACCAGCTCCAGGTTGCGCACCGTGACGGCGTCCAGCACCATGGAGTCGGCGCGGTCGTAGAACGTGGGCCGGTCGAGGTGGTCGAGCGCGGCCCGCTGCGTCTCGCGCAGGTAGTGCAGGATCGCGCCCGCGGCTCCCACCGCCGCCTTCCGGTTGGCCAGGCCGCATCCGTCGAGCGAGAGCAGCTTGAAGTGCTCGCGCAGCGTGCGGTCGGCGTAGTCGTGGGTGAAGACCCACTCTTCGAGCTCGGTGCGGACGAAGCGCGGGCCCGTGCGATCCTCCGCCGCCGGCAGCGGGAGATCGCCGGGAAACAGCACCTCGCGCGCGCCGAGCTGTTCCAGCGCGCCCGCCACTTCGACCGGCGCCATTTCGGTGACGCGGAATTCGCCCGTCGAGAGGTCCACGTACGCCACGCCCGACCGGTCGCCGGCGGCGCCCTTGAGGCCCGCGACGGCCGCCAGGTAGTTGTTCTCGCGCGAGCGCACCAGGTTGGCATCCATCGCGGTGCCCGGCGTCACGATGCGGGTGATCTCGCGCTTCACCAGCTTTTTGGCCAGCCTGGGGTCCTCCATCTGGTCGCAGATGGCCACGCGGTAACCCTTCTGGATCAGGCGCGCGATGTATCCTTCGGCCGCATGGTAGGGGACGCCGCACATGGGGATGGCCGCGCCCTTTTCCTTGTTGCGCGCGGTGAGGGTGATCTCCAGCTCGCGGGCGGCGGTGACGGCGTCTTCGAAGAACAGCTCGTAGAAATCGCCGAGGCGGAACATCAGCAGCGCCTGCGGCACCTGCTGCTTGATGCTGTTGTACTGCCGCATCAGCGGCGTGGAGGCGTCAGAGGACATGCCCCGTCACGCGTAGATGCCTCGCAGCCGGATGGCGTCCGCCACGCGATCGAGAGCCAGCATGTAAGCGGCGATGCGGTTGTTCACCTTGTGCGTTCGGGCGTACTCGACCACCGCGTCGAAGCTTTCCACCATGATCTCTTCGAGGCGCTGGTTGACCAGTTGCTCGTTCCAGAAGAAGCCCTGCCGGTCCTGCACCCACTCGAAGTAGGAGACGGTCACGCCGCCCGCATTGGCCAGGATATCGGGAATGACGAAGACCCGCTTCTTCGCCAGGATCTCGTCGGCCAGCGGGGTGGTGGGCCCGTTGGCGCCCTCGCACAGGATCTTGCAACGCAGCCGGTCCGCGTTGCCGGAGTGAATCACGTTCTCGGTGGCGGCGGGCACCAGGACGTCGCAGGGCAGGAACATGGCCTCCTGCTTGTCCATGTCGTCGCCGCCGATGAAGCCGGTGATGGAGCCGGTCTCTTTCCGGTGCTTTTGCAGCGCCGTTACGTCGAGCCCCTTCGGATTGTAGACCGCGCCATCGTACTCCACGATGGCGATGATCCTGAAGCCGCGGGCCTGCATGAGGCGCGCCGCCATGCCGCCCACGTTGCCGAATCCCTGAATCACTACGGTGGCTTCTTCCGGTTTCAGCCCGAGCTGTTCCAGGGCTTTCAGCGTGACGATCATGCAGCCGCGTCCGGTAGCCTCCGGGCGCCCGCGCGACCCGCCGAGGGAACGCGGCTTGCCGGTCACCACGGCCGTGACGGTGTGGCGCGCGTGCATGGAGTAGGTGTCCATGATCCACGCCATCACCTTTTCGTTGGTGTTGACGTCGGGAGCCGGCACGTCGCGCTCGGGTCCGATGAAGTCGATGATCTCGGCGGTGTAGCGGCGCGTGAGCTTCTCCAGCTCGGCATCGGAGAGCACATTGGGATCGCAGATGACGCCGCCCTTCCCGCCGCCGAACGGGATGTTCACAACCGCGCACTTCCAGGTCATCCAGGAGGCCAGCGCGCGGACCTCGTCCAGGGTGACGTCCGGCGCGAAGCGGATGCCGCCCTTGGCCGGACCGCGCGCCAGGGAATGCTGCACGCGGTAGCCGGTGAAGACCTCCAGGCGGCCGTCGTCGAGCAGCACTGGAATGTGGACGGTGATCTCCTTGGTCGAGGTGCCGAGCACCTTGCGCATGCCGTCGTCGAGCCCGAGCCGCGAGGCCGCCTCCTCGAACCGGGCCGCGGCGGCAAGCCAGGGATTCTTTTCGTTCTCGAGCGAGATGGAAACCGGCGATGTCAACGTGGCCACGCGGGAATGCCTCCGGTTACATTATGCCATTTGCAGGGATTGAAGCTTGAACACGACCCAGCCCGATGGGCGTTAGGTTCATTCGACGTTGCCGCGGAGCCGGTTTTCACGTACTCTGAAGGCGATGGAAGTGCATTTTAACCCCGACCTGCAAGCCAAGCTCGACGCGCTGGCAACCGAAACCGGACGTCCAAAGGGCGAGCTGGTGGAGGATGCAATGCTTGGATATTTCGACGAGCTGGCGCGGACGCGGGAGATGCTCGACAGGCGCTTCGATGACCTGAAAGGCGGCAAGGTGAAGCCCATCCCGGGCGACGAAGTTATAGCCCGCTTGCGCGAAAAGAGTGCGGCTCGCCGTTCCCAGCCGGGTTCATGACCAGATACGATTTCCACCCGGAAGCAGCCCTGGATCTTGAGGAGATTTGGGATTTTACGGCTGAGTACGACCTCGATACCGCCGACCGGGTCGTTACGGATATTCTGGCGGCAATCGATCGACTGGTGGTTTTTCCCCGTCAAGGTCACCGCCGCCCCGACCTTACCTCGCGTCCTCTGCGGTTCACTGTAGCGCGTGAATACCCGATTGCCTACGCGCCGGATGAACAGCCCTTGTGGGTAATCGCCGTGATGCACGGACGCCGCAGTCCCCGCGTGTTGGCCGCGATCCTCCGAGGCACAGAATAGCGCGCTCAGCCTGGCGCTTTGGCATCCTGGATGAGGGCGGCCAAGTCCATCTCACCCGCCGATCGCTTCCAGCGCCTTTTGAATCAGCGGATCGCGCTGGGCTTCCACTTCATCGCCCTTCTCCACGCCGAACGCCTGGTTGAAGATCTCGGTCTTGAGGCGGTTGCTGACGAACTCGAGTTCCGTTGACCATTCGGCAACGCCGGGCTGAATGGAGCGCGCCGAAAGGAACACCTGGAACTCGTTGAGGACCTGCGGCGTCACTTCGAACTCCTCGGTGACCTTGTTCGAGCGCAGATACTCGGTGGCGAAATTGGTGAAGGACCCGCTGGCGTCCAGCACCGCGCGCAGACGGTTCATGGCCGGGGGATACACCACGAAGTCGGGCCGGATGCCGCCGCCGCCGGTGACCGTCCTGCCTTTGTCAGTGTGGAACTCCGCCTGCGTGTTGGGATGCGCGGTGGTGGCGCCCAGCTCAAACTTCTCGGCGTCCAGCGGCTTCTGGATGGAGCGGCCGCTGGGCGTGTAATAGAGCGCCGTGGTGAGCGCGAGCCCCGCGCCCTGGCTCAAAGGGTAGACGCTTTGCACCAGGCCTTTGCCATAACTGGGCGCGCCGACGACCACCGCGCGGTCGTGATCCTGCATCGCGCCGGTGACGATTTCCGAAGCGCTGGCGGTCTTCTCGTTGATCAGGATGGCCAGCTTGAAACCGTAGGGAGTGGCGATCGAAGGGACCACCTCGGCCTTTTCGGGAACGCTGCGGCCGCGCACGGTGAAGATCTTGGCGCCTGGCTTGAGGAACAGCGCGGAGGTATCGAGCGCGGTCGTGACCATGCCGCCGGGATTGTTGCGCAGGTCCAGCACCAGGCCGGCCAGCCGGTCGCCGCCCAGCTTCTCGATGGCCTTCTTGATCTCGATGGCGGTGTTGGCATCGAAGCTCGAGACGCGAATGTAGCCGATGCCGGCGCCCACGAAGAAGGCGCGCTCCACGCTGGGCGCCTGCATCTCCTCGGGCGTGAGCACCAGCCGCATGACGCTCCCGGTGCCCGACCGCCTCACGTCGAGCTGCGCCTGCTGCTGCCGCGATTGTGTCAGAAGCTCGGTGAGCTGGTCGAGATCCAGCCGGCTGATGACGTATCCGTTGATGCCCAGGATCTCGTCGCCGGGTAGCAGGCCGGCCTTGGCCGACGGCGTGCCGGGCAGCGCCTGGAGCACGATCACGCGTCCCGGCAGGAGCGAGACCACGGTGCCGAAGCCCTTCTGGGTGGAGGTCTCCATCCTCTTGAGCTGCTCGAACTGCCCCGGATCGAAGAAGACCGAGTGCGGATCGAGCCGCTTCAGGAGCCCGGGGATGGCGCCCTGAAAGAACGCCTGTTCGGAGGAGACGGGATCGGCCGCGTTGTGCTCCAGGATGGCATAGGTGCCGATGAGGCTCTTCACCTGGGATTCGAGGTCGTCGGCGGCTGCCAGCGAGGCGGCGGTGCAGAGCAGGGCTACAGCGAGGCGATACATCAATCGGGCCAGATCTGGGCGATGTCGATTTGGACGCCGGGGAACAGCCGTGGTTTCAGGAGGCCCTCGGCGAGGATTGCGGAGCGGCGGAGTTGCTGTTCTTCGAGGTACAGGATTTCGACGGTGCGGCCTTCAGGGCTGATCAGCCAGACTTCAGGCACGGAGATGCTCTCATAATCCCGCAGCTTCTCAGCTTTGATTTTGCGGTCCTCAGAAGGAGAGAGTACTTCCACAGCTAGCAGTGGGGCGGACTGGAAGTAGCCGTCCGCCTCAACCAAGGTGGCTCGCTCGAAAACGGCCAGGTCGGGAATCCTGCAAGTCAGCGGTTCTTTCCGAATGACCAGGCCGAAGCTGCCGGTCAGGATCCAAAAAAGGGCGTCATCCAGCTGGCGCACCAGCGCTGACATGAGCTTGGCGACCACTTTGGGGTGCGGAGACTTGCAGGGGGGCATAATGCGGATTTCGCCGTTGACTACTTCCTCCCGGGCGTCGTGGACTTCGGGCATTCTAAGCCACTCTTCGTAAGTAACGGTCGTTGAAACCGGCGGGGCCGCCATTTCCTTTATTCTATCGCGTGAACTGCGTGGCCTTCTTCCGCTGGTGGCGGTCGAGCGCCAGCTCGATCAGGCGATCCACCAGCGCCCCAAAAGCGATGCCGCTGTGCTCCCACATCTTGGGAAACATGCTGATGGAGGTGAAGCCCGGGATGGTGTTGATCTCGTTCAGGTACAGCTTGCCGGTGGCGGCCTCAAGCAGGAAGTCCACGCGGCCCATGCCCTCGCATTCCACGGCGCGGTAGCACTCCACGGCCAGCCGGCGAAGCTCTTCGGTTCGCTCGGGCGGGAGGTCCGCCGGCACTTTGGTCTCCGCTTTGTCGAGCAGGTACTTGTCGTCGTAGTCGTAAAATTCCTTGGAGGGCAGAATTTCGCAGGGCAGGGAAGCCACCGGCGACTCGTTCCCCAGCACCGCGCACTCCAGCTCGCGGCCTTCGATCCCGCGCTCCACGATGATCTTGCGGTCGTAGCGCGCGGCCAGCTCGAGCGCCGGCCCCAACTGGCTCTCGTCGTGCACCTTCGAGATCCCGACCGAGGAGCCCAGGTTCGCCGGCTTCACAAACATGGGGAAGGGCAGGGCCTCGCGGACCGCCTCGGCGCACAGGTTGTCGCGCGTCAGGGTCACGTAGTCTACAATCGGCAACATCCGTTCCTTGCAGACACGTTTCATCATCTCCTTGTCCATGGAGACGGAAGAGCCGAGCACGCCGGCGCCGACGTAGGGCAGGTCGGCCAGCTCGAGCAGGCCCTGCACTGTGCCATCCTCGCCGAACGTTCCGTGAAGCACCGGAAAGACCACGTCGATGTCCTGGGCGCCCGGCTCGGGCAGGATGGGCTTGGGGAGCCACTTGCCCTGCCGGTCGATAAAGTACTCGATCTTCTCGTACCGGGCCGGGTCCAGGGCGTCCAGGATGGACCGGGCGGACCGGACCGACACGTCATGCTCGCCGCTGCGGCCGCCGTAAAGGACGGCTACTCGTAGTTTCATAGAATTCGCTTTCCCAATCCGGACATGATCAGTTCGACGGCCAGGTCGGCGGTGCGGTTCACCTCGTCGATGACCGGGTTCACCTCGACTACTTCCATCGAGACCATACGCCCGCTATCGCAGATCATTTCCATTGCCAAATGCGCCTCGCGGTAGGTGGCGCCGCCGCGCACCGGAGTGCCGACGCCCGGCGCGTCCTTCGGATCCACGAAATCCATGTCGAGCGACAGGTGAAAGCCCGCGGCGCCGTCGCAGGCCAGGCGGATGGCCTCCTTCATGACGGAGCGGAGCCCGCGCTCATCGATGTCGCGCATGGTGAAGGCGCGCACGCCGGAATCGCGCACGTGGGGCTTCTCCATAGCATCGACGTCGCGCAGGCCAACGATCACCGTATTGCGCGCCGCCACCTTGGGCTCGTAGCCGAAGAGGCCCACCAGTTCGGGCGGGCCCATCCCCACGATGCAGGCGAGCGGCATCCCGTGGACATTGCCGCTGGGGCTGCTCTCGGGCGTGTTCATGTCGGCGTGGGCGTCGAGCCAGATGAGGCCGATCCGCTCGTCGCGCCGGCGGTAGAACCCCGACACGCCGCTGACCGTTCCGACCGCCACCGAGTGGTCGCCGCCCAGCACCAGCGGCATATGGCCGCGGGCGAGCGACTCGCCCACCAGGTCCGCGAGCCGCTGGCAGGTGGCGGCGATCTGGGGCAGGTACTTGGCGTGCGGCTGGCCTTCGGGCGAAGCTTCGGCCTGCTCCACCGGGACGTTGCCCAGGTCTTCTACTTCGTAGCCGAGCGACGCCAGGCGGCCGTTCAGATTGGCCACACGGACGGCCGAAGGGCCCATGTCCACGCCGCGGCGGCCCTGTCCGAGATCCAGCGGCGCTCCGATAATGGCGATGTGGGATTGGCGCATAGGACCGCTACAGGGACGACTTCTGCCTGCCTTCCGCGTCGAAGTTCGATGGGTCGAGCCAGCGCTCGAAGGCCGATTTCCGCGCGGGCCATTCGGAGTCGAGCATGGAGAACCAGGCGGTATCGCGATTGCGGCCTTTCACGATCATGTGCTGCCGAAAGATGCCTTCGAACGTGAACCCGAGCCGCAACGCGGCGCGGCGCGACGGCTGGTTGAGCGCGTTGCATTTCCACTCGTAGCGGCGGTAGCCGAGATCGTCGAACACATGCCGCGCCATCAGGTACATGGCCTCGGTGGCGCCGCGCGTGCGCTGGAAGGCCGGGGTAAAGAGGATGCAGCCGACCTCGATCACGCGGTGCGCCGGCGTGATGCGCAGGTAGGCGGCGTACCCGGTGGCACGTCCCGAAGCAGCATCGAGAATGGCGAAGAACAGCGGATCTTGGGACGCGGCCTTATTCACCAAGTCGGCGCAGAAGGCATCGCGATCCGGATACGGCCCATCGAACAGGTAGAGCCACAGCCCGTCGTTCTCCTCGCCGCGCGTGGCCTCCCAGAGGGCGGCGGAATGGGCCTCCGCGTCGAGCGGGACCAGCGTGACGTAGCGTCCGGCGAGAGTGATCCGCTTGACGTCGGGAGTCATGGCCGCAGGCGGTAAAGCATGCGCGGGAACGCGATGGTTTCGCGGATGTGCTCGAGGCCGCACATCCAGGCCACGCAGCGCTCGATGCCCATGCCGAAGCCGCCGTGGGGCACCGTGCCGTACTTTCGCAGATCGATGTACCAGTTGAAGGCCTCGGGCGGCAGGTGGTGCTCCTCGATGCGCTTCAGCAGCAGCTCCTGATCGTGGATGCGCTGGCCGCCGCCGATGATCTCGCCGAAGCCCTCGGGAGCGATGACGTCCACGCCCAGCACCACCTCCGGCCGCTGGGCGTCGGGCTCGAAATAGAAGGCCTTGATCGACGTCGGAAAGCGGTCCACCATGATGGGGCGCTCGCTGTCCTGGGTGAGCAGGGTTTCGTCGGTGCCGCCGAAATCGCCGCCCCACTGGATCTCGCTGCCCTTGGCTTGCAGAATCTTCACCGCTTCGTCGTAGCTCATTTGGGCGAAGGGCGCCTGAATGGCTTCGAGCTTGGCGACGTCGCGCTCCAGGCGCTTCAGCTCCTCGCGGCGGTTTTCGAGCACGCGGCCCACGATGAAGACCAGCAGCTCTTCGGCCACGCGCTTGACGTCGTCGAGGGTGGCGTAGGCCATCTCCGGCTCGACCATCCAGAACTCGGTGAGGTGGCGGCGGGTTTTGGACTTCTCGGCGCGGAAGGTGGGACCGAAGCAGTACACCTTGCCGAACGCCATGGCGGTGGCTTCGTTGTAGAGCTGGCCGGATTGCGTGAGGTAGGCCTTGTCGTCGTCGAAGTAGGGCACCTCGAACAGCGTGGTGGTCCCTTCGCAGGCGGCGGGCGTGAAGATCGGGGTGTCCACCAGGGTAAAGCCGTGCGAATCGAAATAATCGCGCACCGCCTTGATCACTTCGTGCCGCACACGGATGACGGCGTGCTGCCGCTGGCTGCGCAGCCAGAGGTGGCGGTGGTCCATCAGGAACTCGATGCCGTGGTCCTTGGGGGTGATGGGATACGGGTCCGATTCCGGCACCCGCTGCACCACTTCCAGTTCTTCGACGTCCATTTCGTAGCCGCCGGGCGCGCGCTGCTCGGCGCGGATCTTGCCGGTGACGATGATGGAAGATTCCTGGGTCAGGTTCTTGATGGTCTCGAAGAGCTGCTCGGGCAGCGCGCTCTTCACCGCGACGCACTGCATCAGGCCGTAGCCGTCGCGGAGAATCGGGAAGGCGATCTTTCCGGAGCGGCGGAGGTTGTATAGCCAGCCGGCTATTTGCACGGTCTCGCCCACATGCTGAGCGGCCTCGGCGATGGTGATTCTGGTCATAGATTCGAAACTGCGGGAATGCCTGCGCTACTGCTCTTCCAGGCGATCGAAGATCTGCTTCACCGCGTCCAGCGGGTGGGTGACATCCGGGCGCTCCTTCAGCTCGAGCAGCATCGGATACTGGTCGCTGCGGCTGCGCAGCAGTTGCATGGTGCTCTTCCAGTCGATGGTGCCGCCCTCGCTCAAGAAGGGGAAGAGATGGGAGTCGCTCTTGCCGTCGTTATCGTGGATGTGGGTCGAACGGATGCGATCCTTCAAGAGATGAAACGCCGTTTCCACGCCCTCATTCATATGCGCGTGGCCCGTGTCGAAAGCGAAGTTGATCTTGAGATGCGTCTGCTCCTGGAACAGCAGCAGGCGCTCGGCGCTGGAAAGCGCGTTGGGGATGTTCTCCAGCAGGATCTCCACGCCGCGCTGCCCGGCGAACAGGCTCAGCTCTTCGAGCGCGGCAAACGCGGCATCGAATTTGCGCATGTCGAACTCCTCTCCGCCCACGCCCATGTGCTGGATCAGGTACCGGAAGGGGATCACTTCCGCGATTTCGAGGGCCTGCTTGATCTCGTCCACATGCTCCAGGCGGCGGCCTTTCACCAGTTCGGTGATGGTGACCACGGCGTGGGGTCCGGAGCGGCCCCAGATCTCGTCGTTGTACATGGGCGAGTGCAGCGAGTGCAGCTTCAGCTCGGAATCGCGGAACCAGTGGCCCAACTCGGCGATCTGCGCCTTGTTGCGGTAGTCCAGGTGCTGGCGCGCGCAGAAGATCTCGACCGCGGGAATCCCCGCCTGCTGGATCCGGCTGAGCAGGGCGACGGTCAGACGGTGATTGACGAACAGGTGAGTGGACAGTGCGTGGATCATCGGGTGGTCAATGGCCTCCGGCCGTGCCTTCGGTCCTGGGATCGGGAGCGCCCTCGAGCCAGCCGTTGTCGAACGCGATGGCGGCGACTTCTCCCTGCGAGTACTGGCGCCCCTGAGCGCCCGCGGCGCGCACCACTTTGTAGCCGCGCTTCTCGAGCAGGGCCACGGTGTCGGGCGAATATCCCGGCTCCATGCGCAGCTCGTCGGGCATCCACTGGTGGTGGAAGCGCGGCCAGTTTACGGCGTCCTGCACGTTCATGTGGAAGTCGATCACGTTAATGAGCACTTCGAGCACCGAGTTGATGATGGTGGGGCCGCCGGGCGATCCGAGTGCCAGGAACGGCTTGCCGTCGCGCAGCACGATGGTGGGGGTCATCGCGGAGAGCGGCGTCTTGTGCGGGGCGATGGCATTGGATTCTCCCTGGATCAGCCCGTACATGTTGGCTTCCCCGGGCTTGGCCGCGAAGTCGTCCATTTCGTTATTGAGCAGGAATCCGAGCCCCGTGGCGGTCACCTTGCTGCCGTATCCGCCGTTGAGCGTGTAGGTGACGACCGCGATGTTGCCGTCGCCATCGGCCACGGAGTAGTGGGTGGTCTCATTGGACTCGTGCCCGGTGAATTTGGCGGCATGAATCTCGCTGCTGGGCGTGGCGCGTTCGGGATCGATGGAGGCGCGCAGCTTTTTGATGTAATTCGGATCGAGGAGGGAGGTGAGCGGCACCTTGACGAAATCGGAATCGCCGAGGTGCTCGGAGCGGTCGGCGAAATAGCGGCGCATGGCCTCGGTCATGTAGTGGACCGCGGTTGCGGAGCCGGCGCCGGCGGCGGCGAAATCGGTGCCCTCCAGCACGCCCAACATCTGGAGAATCCCGACGCCTCCGGAACTCGGCGGCGGCGCGGAGACGATGGTGTAGCCGCGGTACGTGCCGGTAAGAGGCTGCCGCTCGATCGCCTTGTACTGCTTGAGGTCATCCAGGGTGATCAGGCCGCCATGGTCCTTCATGTCCTTGGCCAGCAGGCGCGCGGTCTCACCCTCGTAGAAATCCTTCGATCCGAGCCGGGCGATGCGGTCCAGCGTGCGGCCCAGGTCGGGCTGAACGAAATTCTCGCCGGGCTCGTAAAACTTGCCATCCTTGAGAAAGACCCTGTCAGATTCGGGGAAGCGGCCGAGGGTGCGCGCGGCCGACCGCAGGCCCTGCGCCTGCGCATACGAAAGCGGGAAGCCCTTGGAGGCAAGGTCGGCCGCCGGACGTACGAGATCGGCCCACGCCTTCTTGCCATATTTCTGCGAGGCGTATTCGAGACCCCGCACGGTGCCCGGCACGCCCGAGGCGCGGTAGCCGACGGTGCTGTCCTCGGTGGCTTTGCCGGAGGCGTCCAGGTACATGTTGCGGGAAGCCGCGCCCGGCGCGCGCTCGCGGAAATCGATGAACGTGGTGCGTCCATCGGCCAGGCGGATGAGCATGAAGCCTCCACCGCCGATATTGCCGGCCGACGAGTGCGACACCGCGAGGGCGAATCCCACCGCCACCGCCGCATCCACGGCGTTGCCTCCGGACTGGAGAACTTGAAGGCCGATGTCCGTGGCATGTCGTTCCCGAGTGACCACCATGCCGTGGCGGGCGCGCACCGGTTGCGCGGCCCACACCGGAATGGCGGCCGCAATCAGCAGAAGAGCAGGTGTGCGCCGCATACACTCGATTCTACTATGAGGTTCTGGAACGGCGTCTTTAATAGATTGCCGCATCAGCCGACGGGGGCGCCTGGCCGGTCCGGAATGGGGGGGACCGCCGGGACGATGAAGTCCGGGGAGTTGGGTGGAGGCTGCGGCTCCGAAGCGTCCGGGCTCATGACGAGGCCCGGACCGGCGCCAGGGATCTCTTCGGCCGGCTCCGGAGGATGTTCTGGCGCGGAGGCGGGCTCGACGGGCTCGGCGCAGGGTTCGCTCCGGGATTGCTGGAGACGCTCGAGCTCGCGCTGCGCGCGGGCATAGGAGCGTTCCATGCGGCTCTGCGCCTGCCAGATGCGGTCGAGGAGGGGGACGTGCTCCACGACATCGAGTTGGAGCTTGCAGATGCCCACCTCGGTGGCTTCCATGCGGGCGAGTTTCCACCAGGAGGCTGCCATTTGTTCGAGATAGAACTGCTCGGTTCGGCTTTGCGGCTGCCATTCGGCTTCGAGATCATCGCAGAGCCGCTGAAAATCCTCCTGCTTTTCGCCGGGGAGGACGACCCGGCGGGCGCGGAGGCCGTGACGCAGGGAATTGAGGCTAACGGCGGCCTTTCCCTGGGGAGTTCGGGGGCCCGTCGAGAGACGCGCGTTTCGACGATTGGCCTCGATTTGTCTGGTTGTCGACATATGTTTTTGAACGAGCGAAGCCAATTTGGAAGCCGGCCGCATCAGAGGAAAGAAGAATTCAGACCAGCAAAGCCAATTTCGGCTTGGGGGCTAACTGCTGTTCCCCGCCTCCAGGATAGGACCGAGGACGGGCGCTGCCGGCTGGTGGAAGCGGCGCGGCGAGTACAAGTGGTTTGTTTTTAATACCGGGATGTCTGAAAATAAAGTTCGAAGTGCTGTGACTGGGATTTTTGGGAAAGGCCAAAAATGCGGGCTGGGTCACGTGGCGGAGTGGAAGTCGAACTGGTTGTTGCGGTTAGGAGGGGGATTCGCCTAAGGTGGTTGTGTGGGTGAAGTCAATAGCGAGGATCCGTTCGTCTCAACTGAACTGGAGATTGAGGTCGACGCTGAGACCAGCCGCATCCTGGATCGGCGAATCAGGACCGCCGCGGATGGGCACCTCGTCTCGGAGGAAGAAGCCCGCCATCGCATCAAGCGATGGATTTCACCAGCAGGACGGCCTGCGGCTCAGGACGCGTGAGGAGATCAGTTCGGAACACTGATCGGCATCAGTTCGGAATCGTGATCGACATCAGTTCGGAACGCTGATCGGCATCCCTCGGAATCCGCAGCTGAATGCGAACTCTAGGTCAAGGCGACGAGCATCAGACTGCTTTACCAGATCGTAGACCTCAGCGGCCAACAGGAGCGCCATGTTGCCCGAAGCCATCAATCTTTTGAGCGCCGCGTCTCTCATGTTCCTATATGGCGGTCCCGCTTGGTCAACCGTCACCGTTCACCCGAGAGCTTATCTTGATTTAGTGATCTACCGAATCGCCGCCAAGACGGTCCATAACAAGATCTGATACTCTGGCATGTGGAACTGACGCCGGAAGAACGCAATAGAATCTACCTCGAAGAGAAAGCACGCTTGGATGTTCTCCAAGCGCAAAAAGTGCAAGCCCGAAACAAAACCAGGACCAGGACTTCTAGGTGGAGCGACCTCTTGATGGTTGGTTTTGCGATCCTCCTGGCGGTGCTCGTGATGTTGGTGATTAACGCATACAAGTCGCATAACGGAACGTTATCTTCTGCTTCCGCTCCCTCTGCCTCGACGACCGGCAACACAAAACTCACATGTTATTGCGCCACGTCATACGACAGCGTTGTCCCTCTATTCCGGGCATACGCTTCGAGTGACGCTTCCGCACTGTACGGCCTAATATCGAGGGCAAAGGCGATCCAATTGAATGAGGGAACACGTGTTCATGTTCTCGATTCCGATAACGGCGTAGCAGCAGTCCTCGTGGAATCTGGATTCCACAGCGGCGAACGGTGCTGGATCTGGGAGAAGTTCATAGCTCGCTAGGCCCTCTCTATAGATGAGGTCTCATGATTGATAGAGAGACCGGTCAGAACTCCTTTAGCGCCGCTCTGCCACTTTCGAGCGCCCGCCGTCTGTCCTTCCGTTCCATGGCACTCACCATAGCCTGGACGTGCGGCAGCGCCCGTTGCATATTCGGATCGCCTGGAAGGATTTCAACCGGCCCTTTATCGGGCCTCGGCTTTGAGGCGGCCATCCGTCTGACATCGGAAAGCGCTTCAAGAGCAAAAGCCGTCTGATCCGACCATTGCTCTTCGTCAGTGCCTTCGAGCCAATGGATGATCTGCCCGATTTCGTTTACAGTCCCGTCGTACCACATGCCGATACCCTCCGAACAAACATAAAAGAATCGTGGTTCACGTCGATGCGGTCCCTTAACGAGTCACGCCTTCGATGTTCTTTGCCCACCTTCGCTGGTGTCGTTTGGAAACCATGCGCGACAACGAGGAGCTCCCGCCAATCAAATGGCATCCCGGATCTTGTAGTCAAACACCAGCGCGCCGCCCGAACGATGGCAATTGTCTAACCACCAGTCGCTATCAAAAGACGCTAACGTCCGTTCCGGGTCGCCGCCAGAATCCCCAGGCAATTGTACGGCTACCTTGAGCAAGATGTCGTCGTCGGAAGACTGTACCCGGAACTGGATTTGCCGCCCTTCCCCGAAGGCGTTACGCAATGGCCGCACGGCCTCGACCAGGAGGGGATAGAGCGCCGGTTGTTCTTCCAGAAGCTCAATAATGGCGTGGTCGCTGTCCACAGTCGTATAGTGCTGCCGCAGGGTGCGCAGTTGCACGACGAAGTCTCGATCGGCGCGTGTCGCTCGTACCAGATCAGGCATCGAATTCCATTGTCGTACACGGCGCTTCCGATTGGCCAGCACGAGTGAACGCTGCGAAAGCAAGGCGCTATCCGGGCGTGCACGGCGATGTTGCGGAATACGGGCCCGAAGGCCGGACATGGGAGGGCTGGGCGGCTGTTTCGCGTAAGAGGCCTTCAGGCCGCACCCGTCCCCGCCAGGGCCCGAAGCCCATGCTACAATTCGGAAGAAATACTCCTAGATGAGGTTTGCGATTGTATGGCTGAGAACACCGACATTTCCCGCCGCGATCTATTGAAGGCCGCAGGGGCCGCGACGGCCGCGGCCGCCGTCGTTGGAGCCGTCGAGGGCGCGCCCGGCATTCAGAAAGTGAAGGCCGCCAACGACCAGGTGCAGTACGGCTTGATCGGCACGGGCGGCCGCGGCACCTACCTGCTGAAGCACCTGAAGAACATCGATGCCGGCCGCTGCGTGGCGCTCTGCGATATCCAACCGGAGAACCTCAAGCACGGTGTGGACACGATCGCCAACAACCCGAAGACCTTCGCGGATTATCGCGAGCTTCTGGCGATGAAGGACGTGGACGCGGTGTACATCACCGTGCCGCTGTTCGTGCACTTCCCGATCACGAAAGACGCGCTACAGGCCGGCAAACACGTGTTCTGCGAAAAGTGCCTGGTGTTCAAACCGGAGGAAGTGCACGCCCTGCGCGCGCTGGCCAAGGAGCATCCGAAACAGACTCTGCAAACCGGGTTGCAGCGCCGCTACAGCTACTTCTACCAGACCGTGAAAGACATGGTGGACAAGAAGATCCTGGGCGATGTCCACCACATTCACGCGCAGTGGCACCGGAACCTGATCAACGAGCCGAGCGCTACGTGGACCATGAAACCGGGCGGCGACAAGAACATCAACAACTGGCGCATCTACCGTTCCATGTCGGGCGGGATCACCGGAGAACTGGCCTCGCACCAGGTGGACGTGGCCGACTGGATGTACGGCTCCCAGGCGGAGTTCGTGATGGGCCTGGGCAGCATAGACACGCTCAAGGACGGCCGCGACAATTACGACAACATCCAATTGATCTATCGCTACCCGCAGGGCCAGAAGCTCACCTACTCATCCATCAGCACCAACCAATTCCTTCCCTACTTCAACGGCACGCGCGCGCAGATGGGCGAGATCATCATGGGGACCGAGGGCACGATCGAGATCACGGTGGGCTTCGACGAAGTGCCGTGCATCGCGTGGTGGTATCGCGAGCCTCCCAAGAAAGGGGCGGACGTGTCGAAGGCCGGCGAAAAGAAGGCCTTTGTCGCCGGAGCGACGATGGTGGCCGGAGGCGGCGCGAACGGACCGATTCCGATCATGACCAGCGATCTGAATTTCAGCGGCAAGGAGGGCTTCCTCGACCGCGAAGCGAAGTTCGCGCGGCGCTGGCTCACGGCCAAGGGCATCATGCTCCAGGAAGAGCAGAAGAACCCGGTGGACGTGGAGCTGGAGAGCTTCTTCCAGAACTGCCGCGACGGCCAGATGCCGCGCGCGAACCTGGAGGTGGGACTGGCGGATTCGGTGGCGGTGATCCTGTCCAACCTGGCGATGGACGAAGGCCGCAAAGCCTACTTCAGCGAGATCGACAAGATGGGTCGCGGGGAAGCGGTGAAGAAGGCGTAAGGGCCGGAGTTTCACTCAAGGCCTCCAGGTCGAGCGGTCTGAGCCCCGACGTGGCGCAGATCCTCAGGCTGCCGGGTCCGCGCTCCTTGGGACACTCTTGCAGGCGGCGGGAACAGAGCGTCCTTGGCGGAAATCCTGCGGAAATCGTGGGGCGGGCAATCTTGCCCGCAGCCGCCTTTAGGCGGCTCTTTCGGGCAATGAACGACCTTTGTGCTCGGCCGGCTGAAAGCCGGCTGCAGCCAGGATTGGCTGCCCCACAAAGCAACTAACCCCGTTCCAGGGCCGACACCGTCCACAGATAAAACGCGTTGTGCGGGCTCCAGTATTCGGTGGTTCGCCAGTCGAAGCCGTACTCGGTATCGAGGATCGGCGCGTCCTTGGCATTCCCCGCGATTCCGTTCATGATGCCGCCGGGAATCAGGCCGACGAAGCGCGAATGGGGATAGGGATTGCGCATCCCCTCGCCGGTCATCAGGCAGGCGCCGAAGGGATTCGCGCCCATCACCCATTCGAGCTGGCGATACGCCAGGTTGCGATACTCCGCGCGGCCGTAATGCTGCGCCGCTTCGGCCAGCAGCAGCGCGTAGCATTCCAGGTGCGAGGTGGTCCCCAGCCACCACGACCGCCTGCGCACGGGCAGGAAGTAACGATAGGTGAGATCGCCCGCCAGCGGCCGGTAGGTCTCCGCGGTAGGGCTGCCCACAAAAATGCCGAACGGGACGATGCCATAAGCCGAATGCGCCGCCATGGGCAACACGTACTCGTCCAGGTGCATGCGCACGGCATCGCGCCAGCGTGCGGCGTCGCGGGCGCCAGGCAAGGCGCGCGCCAGTTCGAGGAGCGCGAGCGGGGGCAGCGCGGAGTACACGGCATCGGTGTAGGGATTGGTATTTTGTTCCGAAACACGCCAGAAACCGCGCACCTGCTTCTGCGCGCCGGTGAACCCGGTGGTCTGAAGCGCGAGCAGCAGGCCGCCCAGGCGAGCGGCCTCTTCGGCGTATGCTTCCTGGGCCGGGCCGGGGGGCGTGGCGCGGCGCATTTCGAGCGCGGCCATGGTCCACCAGCTCAGGTCGCCAGTGTTGCCCTGGCGCTTGGAGGCTTCCCAGCAGCGCCCGGCGGCCTTCAGGCACTGTGCCGCGTACGCCGCGTCGGTAGCTTTGAACGCCTGGGCCGCCATGGCCTCGGTGGTGACGAACAGCGCCTGGTTGCCGCCCGACTTGGAGGGGTTGATGTACCGGTCGTCGTCGGTGCCGATGCGGTTGTCGGTCCAGTGGTTGTCGCTGTTGTCGCCCCCGACGCCGCCGGCGGTGTCGGCCCAGACCAGGCCGTCGGTGTCCTGCATCTTCAGAAGGTAGCGGTTGCCCCAGCGGACCTCTTCGAGAATGGGGGCGAGGCCCGAACCCGCCAGGTCCCACTGCGCGCCCAAATTGCGCGTCAGCCGCATCAGCCCGATGGCGTTCAGCAGGGCGGTGCTGATCCATTTGCGCAGGTCGCCCGCGTCGTGCCAGCCGCCGGTCACGTCGACGTGCTTGCCGTCGTCGCGGCGGCGCGCGTCGTCCAGGTGGCAAGCCGGGTGCACGTTGGGCACTTCCACGCCGCAGCGTTGATAGCGGTAATATCCGGCCGCCTTGGGCAGCGTGCGGCGCCAGGCGTCCGGGCGGATGAAGAACGGCACGGAGACTTCGTCGCCCACCGCGACCTGGTACATGGCCTCGCGCTCGATGTCGCTGAAATCGCCAACGAGGCACTCGATGACGTCGGAGGAGGAGTGCTGGAGCGGCCGCGTTTCGCGGAAGGGAGTGCGGGGGCCGCCGATATCGCGGATGGTGAAACTGGAGGGCGCGTCCTGGCCGGAGGCACGGTAGATCACCACCTTTTTCGATTTCGGCAGGAATCCGAGATGGTTGAGCGCGATGGCCGGTTCGGCATCGGGAGTCATGGCCTCCACGCGTTCCTCGCGCGGCGGCCCCTGCTGGCTGAGCAGCAAGGCGGGCGTGGAGACGCCCAGGCCGACAAAGCTGCGGCGGTTCATGCGAATAGGCTAGCGCGATGCACGGGGCGCGGGGAGATGCGCGTAGGTCTCAACGCGCAGGGGCTTTGCGAGTGCCGACCTTGCGCAACTCGATCACCACGTTTGTGCCCGCATGGTAGCGTTTCGCGTACTTGCCGCGTAGGCCACTCTTGAGCAACTGGCCAAGGTCATAAAGACATCGCGGAGTCGTTTCCGGCGATCAGTTTGGAGCAGGTTTTTGGAGCGGTCGCGTTCTACCTCGCAAACCGGGAGATCATTGACCTATACCTCCAAGAGGAAACGGCCGAGTTCGCGCGCCTTCGGGAGGAGGCTCGGCGGAATAATCCTGCGCTTTACGCCAGGTTATCAGCCGTCCGGACCACGCCGAAACCAACCGCATGAGGCCGCGTTTTCAAGCGGACGCGGATTTCAACCAGAAGATCGTTCGCAGTATCCGGCGCCGGGAGCCGGCAGTCGATTTCCAAGGCGCCGAGGCTGGAGGGGTGATCGGCCTGCCGGACGCCGAGGTGCTGGTCAAAGCTGCCGGCTTCGGCAGAATCCTAGCGAAACCGTATTGGATATCTTCCGCTCTGAAGCAAAGAGGCCGCTAAATCTCCCTAATCCCCCAGCAGCGTCCCGCGCCCGAGAATATTCCCCGGGTCGAGCCGCCGCTTCACGGCGCGCATGGCTTCCAGGTGCTGCGGCGCGTACTGAAGCTTCAACAGATGCGCCTTACGCTTGCCCAGGCCGTGCTCGGCCGAGACCGTGCCGCCCAAGGCCACGGCCTGGCGCGCGAATTCCGCCAGCAGCAGCGTGGCGCGGTCCGGATCGGCGGGATCGCAGAAGATATTCACGTGCACGTGCGCGTCGCCGATGTGGCCGAACATCACGTAGCGGCCAGGGAATTCTTCGTCCAGGCGGCGGCGGTAGTATCCCAGCATCTCGCGGTTGCGCGCCAGCGGGACGGCATAGTCGGTGTTCATCTTGAGCGCGCCGTTGCGGCGGACGGTGTCGTTCACCAGCTCGGGCAACGTATGGCGCAGGCGGCGGAAGCGCTCGCGGTCGGCGGGCGTCAGCGCCATCCACGAATCGCCGGCCAGCGCGGCGGACGCTTCGATGCGGTCGAGCCAGGCGTCCAGCTCGGGATCGTCGTCGGTTTGCAGCTCCTGATCGAACAGGATGGCCGCGCGGGCCCCGGCCGGGATGTCGGGGATGCGGCTGCGGAGGAGATCGAGCGAGTGCGCGTCCATGTACTCCAGCATGCGGGGAGAGGCCGTGGCGAGCCAATGCTCCACGGCGTCGAGTGCGGCGTCGTCGCTGGCAAAGAAGATGACGCCGGCGACGACGGCCTTCGGGGCGGGCAGCAGCTTCAGGCGCGCCTCGGTCACCACGCCGAGCGTGCCTTCGGCGCCGACGAACAGATCGACCCAGTCCATGCCCGGGCGCAACAAGTATCCGGCAGTGTTCTTGGTGACATCGGGCAGCGGGATCGCGCCCGGATCGAAATCAATGGCCTCGCCGCGCGCGACGTCCATCACCCGTCCGTCGGCGAGCACCACCCGCAGGCGCTCCACCCAGCGGCGCGTGGCGCCGTAGCGGAAACTGCGCGAGCCGCTGGCATTGGTGGCGATAGTGCCGCCGATGGAGGCCGAGGTTTCGGTGGGATCGGGCGGGTAGAGCTGGCCGGAGGCTTGCGCCGCGGCGTGAAGGTCGCGCAGCAGGACGCCGGGTCCGGCGATGGCATACCCCGGATGCACCTCCAGGCGGTTGAGCTTTTCGAGCGAGATCACCCACCCGCCGAACGGAACGCGGGCGCCGGTCACGCCCGTGCCGGCGCCGGCAATGGTTACCGGGATGGCCGCGGCGGAGGCTTCGCGCATGGCCGCGACGACGCCGGCTTCGTCCCCAGGAACGATCACGCGCTCGGCGTGGCCGCGCAGTCCGGAGGCGTCTTCCAGATAGACGGCGTCTACACTTCCAGGATCACCGGCATGATCAGCGGACGGCGCGAGGTTTCCTTCACGATGTAGCGCTTCAGGTCGGCGCGGATCTTCTCCTTCATCACACCCCAATCGGTCTTCTCCTCCTGGTTGGATCCCTCGAGTGTTTTGGCCACGATCTGGCGCGCGGCCTGCATGAACGCCGAGCCGTCGTCGGCCAGGGCGAAGCCGCGGCTCACGATCTCCGGCAGGTTTTCGATGCGGCCGGTGTGGCGGTTGATGGCGATGATGGGCAGCACGATGCCGTCTTCGGAGAGATGGCGCCGGTCGCGGATGACGACTTCCTGCACCACGTCGTCCACCGAGCCGGAGTCGATGCACACGCGTCCCACCTGCACCTTGCCGGCTTTTCGCGCGCCGTGGTGATCGATCTCGAGCACGTCGCCCGATTCCATGACGAAGGTCTCTTCGAGGCCCGCGAAGCGCAGGTGGTCGGCCAGGCGCGCGTGCTTGGAAAGTTGGCGGAACTCGCCGTGAATGGGCATGAAATAGCGGGGCCGCACCAGGTTGAGCACGAGCTTCATCTCCTCCACGCTGGCGTGCCCGGACACGTGGAGCGGCGGATTCATGCTGCCGTACAGCACGTCGGCGCCGCGCCGCGCCATGTGGTCGATCATGCGGAAGATGGCCTTTTCGTTGCCGGGGATGATGCGGGCGCTCAGCACCACGGTGTCGCCCTGCTCCACCGACACGTGCTTGTGATTGTCCACCGCGACGCGCGCCAGGGCCGACATGGGCTCGCCCTGCGTGCCCGAGATGAGGATCGCGACCTTGTCGGGCGCCACGTTCATGGCGTCCTGCGGCCGCAGGAGGATGCCGTCCGGGATATCCAGCAGGCCGTGAGAATGGGCGATCTCGGTGACCGCCACCATGCTGCGGCCGACCACGGCCACACGGCGGCCGTACTCCTGCGCCAGGTCGAGCACGAGCTGGATGCGGTGAATCGAGGAGCTGAAACAGGAGACCACCACGCGGCGCTCAGCGCGATTGAAAACCTCCTCCATGCGCGGCCTCACGGCGCGTTCGGATTCGGTGTAGCCCGGGCGGTCGGAATTGGTGGAATCGGAGAGCAACAGGAGCACGCCGCGCTTGCCGTAGTCGGCCAGCGTGTGTAGATCGAACAGCTCGTTGTCGGTGGGCGTCGGGTCCACTTTGAAATCGCCGGTGTGGAGGATGACGCCCAACGGGGTGGTGATGGCCAGCGCGACGGCGCTGACGATGGAGTGCGTCACGTGGATGAACTCGATCTTAAAGGGGCCGATCTCCACGATCTCCTTGGGCTTGATGCGGGTGAAGCGGGGCTCCTCTTCGAGGGCGTATTCCTCGAGGCGGCGGTCCACCAGCGCCAGGGTGAAATCCGTGCCGTAGACCGGGACATCGATTTCGCTGAGGAAGTACGGGACGGCGCCGATGTGGTCTTCGTGGCCGTGGGTGAGGACGACTGCGCGGAGGTGCTGCTGGTTCTCCTTGAGGAAGGTGAGGTCGGGCATGACCAGGTCGACGCCCAGCAGTTCGGAATCGGGGAACATCATGCCGCAATCGACGACGATGATATCGTTGCCGTAGCGGATGGCGGTCATGTTCATGCCGAACTCGCCCAACCCGCCCAGGGGGATAACTTGAAGCTTGTGATCACTCATTCGTTTGCACTTTTGGACACCTGGAACGCGGGGGCGGACGCAGATTTTCCGCGGAAGAGCGGAAATGTGCGACCGGTCCCCAGTTTTTCAGTATAAACCTAACATTTGCATGAAAATAGAAATGCTCACCCCGAAGGGTGAGCATTTTCGCCCTGTTCTACCAGGGTGATGTTCGATGGGAGAATCAGTTTCGACGGAATCGCAACCGCCAAAACTCTTTGTAGTTGGATCTTATTTCCCATCGGCCTACGAGTCAAGGAAAAATCCGGCGCAAAATTTTTGGTCGTAACCCGCTCTTATGGGGTGACTTGCGGGATCGGAGGGTTTTTGCACAAATGAGGTGCAAGCCGCAAAAACCGCAATTTCCGGTTGAGAATTCCGCTCTAAGGCACACAAAAATGGCACCTTATGTATCTTGCCGGCGCTATTCCAGATGCAGCGAGATCAACGCCTCGGCGTCCGTGCCGGTGCGACCGCGCCGCAACCAGGCGCGAACCCCGCCGAAAGCCAGCCCCGACACGACTGAGAACACCAGCAGTATCCCAATCAAAATAAAGGCATTATACAGCAACTCACCGATGTTGTCGCGGCGCGTCGGGACGTACTCGTCGCGGGTCACTTCGGCCTGATAGCGGATGCCGTCGAGGAGGCGCTCGGCGACATCCGGGTCGGGCGGAGACAGCACCACGGCCACCAAGGGACCGCTCCGCTTGACCAGCGCCCCTGCCAGTTTCCCGAATTCCGTGACCTGCTGCATGGCGATCTGGGGGGTGGGGTAGTTGAAGATGGCCAGCGTCAGGTCGCCCTTCCTGCTGTGGAAAACCCCTGACTGCGCTTCGGCCCCGAAGTGGAACGCCGCCACCGAGGGCGGAATGGCCGGGTCGAACCTCTGGAGCCCGGCAGGGCCGGTGATGTAGCGCTCGCTGTTGGGGGTCAGGCTGTCGGAAGGGAGATAGCTGGGCAGCACGGGAAGGACCGTGGTATCGACGTTGGGCAGGGCTTGCCGGACGGCGTCCAGTTCCACGGCGGCGGGCTTGTGCCCTTCAAAAAGCAGCAGGTAGTTCCCGTGAACGAGCAGGAGGCTGTCGCCGGTCTCGGAGGCAAGGCTGGCCGCGGTGGAGGCGTGCGACTGGGGCGGCCGCTGCCAGTCGAACGCCGCCAGGGCGCCCGTGGTGTCCTGGAGCCGCCAGGCGGTGGCGGTGAATTTGCCTGCGCCGCTTTCGTAAGTGGCGGTCTCGGACGCCTTCAGGCCGTATTCGTCCCAAAGCGGCCGGTCCGTAAGAGCCGGTGTCGAAGTGGAAGTGCGGTGATACTCGCCGATGGCCTCAGGCAGAATCGCGGCGGCCGCCAGCGCGGGCAGGAACAGAGCGATCAGAAAACGCTTCATCTCACCATTAGACGCCACAAACGGGCATCCGGAGTCAACTACTCTGACGCGTTCCTGGCGGATACCGGCCAACTGCTCCCCAGGGCCCGTTGCAAAACTGCCCGACATTTGCATTCGCACCCCGAAAAGTGTTGTGATGCGAGACTATGGCCTCCAGGGTCGCTTACCCGGCTCCGGCTGAACGCCCCACGCGCGTTCGATACTGGGTGGTGGTCTTCGCCCTGACGCTGGCGGTGATCACCTACCTCGACCGCGTGTGCATCTCGTTTGCGGCGCCCTTCATCACCAAGGACCTCGGGCTCTCGTCCGTGCAGATGGGTTGGACCTTCACGGCGTTCGGCTGGGCGTACGCGCTGTGCGAAATCCCCGGCGGATTCCTGGGGGATTGGATCGGACCGCGGCGGGTTCTGATGCGCATCGTCGTGTGGTGGTCTTTTTTTACGGCCGCCACGGGGTGGGCCTGGAGTTTCCCTTCCCTCGCCGCCACGCGTTTTCTCTTCGGCATGGGAGAGGCGGGTTGCTTTCCCAACCTCACCAAGGCGTTCACCACGTGGCTGCCCAAGAGGGAACGGGTGCGCGCGCAGGGAGTCATGTGGATGAGCGCGCGCTGGGGCGGGGCATTCACTCCGCTGTTGGTGGCCTGGGTGATGACCATGGTGGGATGGCGCCACTCCTTCGAGATCTTCGGCGGGGTGGGGTTGGTCTGGGCGGTCCTGTTTTTTTCGTGGTACCGCGACGATCCGTTGCGCAATCCGAAGCTCAACGCCGCCGAGCGCGACCTGCTGCGCGACAGCTCCAAACTGGCTACCGGGCACGGCGACGTGCCGTGGGGCAAACTGCTGGTGTCGCCGCAGGTGTGGCTGCTGTGCTGGCAGTATTTTTTCTGCTCCTACGGATGGTATTTTTATGTAACCTGGCTACCCACCTACCTGCGGGACGCGCGCCACCTGGCACTCAATTCGAGCGCTCTGCTGGGCGTTCTGCCGCTGTTTTGCGGCGGATTGGGAAACCCCGCGGGGGTGCTGGCGGGGTCGTTCCTGGTGAAGCTGACAGGGGATATCGCGCGAACCCGGCGAACGCTCGGGTACGTGGGGTTCGGCGGCGCCTGCGTATTTCTGCTGGTCTCGACGCGGGCGGGCGATCCGCTGGTGGCCATGCTTTCGATCGGGTTGGCCAGTTTCTGCAACGACCTGGTGATGCCGGGATCGTGGGGCGCGGTCATGGACGTGGGCGGCGCACATGCGGGGACGGTTGCGGGCGCCATGAACATGTGGGGCAACATCGGCGGCGCTATCGGCCCGCTGGTGGTCGGCTACATCCTGCATTGGACCAACAACAACTGGAACCTGACGTTCTACGTTTCGGCGGCGCTCTACCTGATGGGCGCTGTCTGCTGGGCGTTTCTGGATCCGGTGACGCCGCTGGAAAAAGAGCCGGTTCCCGCGCGGACCGCCTGAAGCGCGGCGGGCAGCCCCGTTGCCGCGGATGGCGGCCAAGTCTGGTGTCACCCCTCCCAGGATCGGCGCTCTCGTATGCTTTTTGCCGGGTTCTCCGCGAACCGCAGTATTCTCCGGAGTTAGCGGGGGTTATGGCCCACGAAATCGCGCACGTCGCCGCCCGCCACGGCACCCGCCAGGCGACCAGAGGCGAACTGGTGAACTATGCCAGCCTGCCGTTGATTTTCATGGGTGGCTGGACCGGATACGCGCTGTACCAGGGCGCGGGCGCCATCGTCCCGCTCGGCTTTCTGAGATTCTCGCGCGCGTTCGAGTCCGAAGCGGACGTGCTCGGACTTCAATACGTGCGGCACCCGGAGCAGAAGGACGACAGCCGGCCGAGCTTGCACCGAAGACCGGGTGACGGAGGCACGGCCGATACGGATGCGGACGGCAACCCCACAAAGCCCGATCAAGACGACCGCCCAACGCTGAAACGGCGTAATTAGGCGATCTCGGGGCTATTCGAGTTCAAAGGCGACGTAACGGAGGCGCCCGTCACGTTCGACCTGGAGCACGATCGCGTCCCCGTGCTGAAAACCTTCCATGCTGCTGCGCAGTGCCGCGACGGAAGTCATCATCAGGTTATTGAGGGAATGGATCACATCGCCCGGCTGCAAATCGATGAACTGGGCTTGACCTTCCGGGGATTTCGCGGCCACGATCAGTCCCCACGTTCGCCGCAAGTCGGGCATCATCTGTGCGACTTCCTTGTCGATTTCGATGCAGAAGATGCCTAATCTCGGGACCAGGTTCTTCTCCGGCGAAGTCAGCGCCGCCAGGGAGTCCTGAGGAGCCGACTCCTCCCGCACCTCGGCCGTGATCGGCAGTGTCTCATCCCCCCTCCGGATACTCAGGGCGACGCTCTCACCTCCCTGGCGCCGGTAAATGGCATCGTCGAACTGGCGAGCGGTTTCGATGGCAGTGCCGTTGACGCTCAGAATGATATCCTTGCGTTTTACGCCGACGCGGTCCGCGGGCCCGTCCGGCTGGACGTCGGCAACCACCACACCCTGAGAAAGCGGGAGGCCGAGGCCCTTCGCCAGCACGCGCGTGATGTTCTGAACAAACAAGCCCAGCGAGCCGCGTGCCACGCGGCCTTTGCGGCGCAGCTGCTGATACACATTTCGGACGACGTTGCTCGGAATCGCAAAGCCTATGCCTTCATTTCCGCCGGACTGGCTGACGATGAACGTGTTCAGGCCGACCAGGGAGCCATCCGTGTCGACCAGCGCGCCGCCGCTGTTGCCTGGATTGATGGAAGCGTCCGTCTGAATGTACAGGATCGGATTCTCGTCGTTGATGGCTCGCGCCACGGCGCTGACCACGCCCATCGAAACGGAGTTCCGAAGCCCCAGCGGGCTGCCGACAGCCAAAACGAGGTCGCCCTGACGCAACTTGTCGGAATCGCCGAACTGCAGAACCGGCAATTCACTTGCATCTATGCGGAGGAGGGCGAGATCGGATTCGGTGTCCATTCCGAGGATCCGCGCATCGAAGGTGCGCGACGTCTGTTGCGACCCCGGGGACTCTCTCACACCCGTCACCACTTTGATGCCGATCGCGCCTCGCACGACGTGGGCGTTGCTCATGATGTATCCGGACGGGTCGACGATTACACCGGAACCGGTCGAGTGCTGCCGGGAGATCTGACTGACTCGAGCACTGTCGTTTTCGGCCGCCGCGTAAGCGGTAACCGATATTTCAACGACCGCGGGTGCAATGCGGTTGGTCAACTCCCGAATGGACTCGCTCAACTGCGCCAATGGATTCCTGGGGCGCTCGGTCTGGGCTGAACCCGATCGGAAGATAATCAGCAGAATTGCCAGCCCGGCGCCAATGTGCCGCATCATAGTCACCCCTCGATGGCCGCTAATTCATTATGCACCGGCTTGTCGGCGGCTGAAAGCCGGCGCGCAAGGCATTCACACGCGCGGAATACCGCATTTTCCCCTCCTGGGAAGGGTCCGTTTCTAGCGCCGCGGAATGACGTAGCACGCAACGAATCCGCTGCCGGCGAAGGCGAGCCAGGCCAGCACCAGCAGCACGCGCACGATTACGGTGGCTGGCCGGCGAACCACGATGGTGCCGGCTGCCAGGTCCCCGACGCGCTGCCGCGATTCCGAAAGGAGCGCCACGATGAACCCGACCAGGTAAGCCGCCACGGCGTCCACCACGCGCAGCAGGTTGCGAATCAGTGAAGCGCGGAAATTGCAGGCCCCATCCTCGCGGCTGCGGACCTGGATGCCGGTGATCCCCTTGCCCGGCGTTGCCCCAAAGAGTGTCTCGAGCAGAATGTAGTAACACAGGCCGATCATGCACAGCCCAATGGGAATCAACACGGCGGGGCCCTTTCGAGCGAAGCCGTCCTCCAGCATGCGCCGCGGCACCAGGATGACGATCACCGATATCACCGACCAGACCACGATGAAGTCCAGGATGACGGCGATGATACGCCGGCCAAGCGAGGCAATCTTCGGCGCGCGGCCGGGAGACACCATCGGCAGTGCCGGAAGCGACCCGCCGCAGTTGGCACAGAAGCGCTCGCCGGAATCGTAGGACGTGCCACAGGATGAGCAGAACATCGGTCCGAACAGGAGTGTATCTCCGATGACAGTTACGTAGTAATGCTGTGATCGGTTAACGTCAGTGCCCTGCCACCTGTCTGATGTGGTGGGGCGATCATCAGTGCAAGTCGCTACACGCTTGAGCCGGCATGCCGCTTGTGCGTTAATAGGCCCATGAGCCCCACCTTCTTCGCAACGCCGGCGGCGTTCCGGGCGTGGCTCGAAGAGAACCATGAGCGGGCTTCGGAACTACTGGTGGGGTTTTACAAGAAGGATTCGCTCGAGCCGAGCATCACGTGGCCGGAATCCGTGGACCAGGCGCTGTGCTTCGGCTGGATCGACGGAGTCCGGAAGCGCATCGACGATGTCAGCTACACCATCCGCTTCACGCCACGAAAGTCGTCCGGCATCTGGAGCGCGGTGAACATCAAGCGGGCTGGCGAACTCAGCCGGCTGGGGCTGATGCGCCCTGCGGGACTCGAGGCCTTCGGGCGGCGCGACGAGAAGAAATCCGCCGTCTATTCGTACGAACAGCGGAACTCCGCACGGTTTCCCGACGCATTGGAGAGCCGGTTCCGCGCGAACAAAAAGGCCTGGGACTTCTTCCGGTCTCAAGCTCCGTCGTACCAGCGAACCGTCACTTACTGGGTCGTCAGCGCGAAACGGGATGAGACCCGGCTGAGGCGGCTCGCGAAGCTGATCGAAGATTCTCAGCAGCGCAAGCGGATCGATCTGATGACCCGGACTGGTTGAATCCTCGATTGACGGTGGGCGCAGGGTAATTTCTTCTCTCCCGATGGCCCCGTTTCCCAACGTAATCCAACAGACGCTTCTAAGTCCAACACAACAGTGCGCCGGCCCGGGAGAGCGTGGCATGGCATCAACCGTGCTCCAAGGAATGACGGACAGCCCTTACTGGTCTTCTGTGTCGGCGGGTAACGAATCCATTGGGAGGGAACGGATGCGGTTGAATCGCCGTTTAATAGCCTCTTTGCTTGGTGGTGTTGCCGCGGTTTCGATGGTGTTCGCCATCTATCAGGCCAAGGCGGAGGTGCATGGCCTGAAAGAAGAGGTCCAGCGGCAGGCGCTGGTGTTGGCCGAAAGCCTCGAGAGGCCCGCCGCACAGAGGCTCCAAGCCGGCTCCGCGCGCGATCTCCAGGCCTGGGTCGCCCAGTTTCAGGTCCACGACAGCCTGGCGGGGATGGCCATCTACGACCGGAACGGGCAAGCCGTGGCCATCACGTCCAGCCTGGCGCCGCGCCTGCCGGCCGAGCCCGGGGCGGTGGCGCGAGCCTTCGAGACAGGGCACGGCCGCGGAGAATTCCTCCGGGTCGACGGCGAACCCATGCACGTGTTCGCGCTGCCTCTGAGCGCCGATGCGCACGTGATCGGCGCCATCGCGATCTTCCACGACGTCGCGTTTGTGGGGGCCCCGGTGTGGCGGCACGCCCTGACCAGCGTGGCGCAAACGCTGTTGATCGTCGGCATCACGCTGGTGATCGTCCGCTGGAGTTTGGGAAAACCCCTCCGCCACATGGCGCTGTGGCTGCGCGATCTGCGGACAGGCAACATCTCCGGGGACGGCAGGTTCCCCAGGGAGGAGATCTTCGAGCCGCTCACCAGCGAAGTCACGCAGTTCGCATCCAGCTTGACCGTGGCCCGAGCCGCGGCCCACGAGGAGGCGCGCCTGCGCGATGCCGCGTTATCGGTTTGGACCCCCGAGCGCCTGCGCATCTCGATGAAAGGCAAACTGAACGGCAGCCGCCTGTTCGCGGTCTCCAACCGGGAGCCTTACGAACACGTCCGTCAAGGGGGTTCGATCACCTGGAGGGTTCCTCCGAGCGGCCTGGTGACCGCGCTCGAACCGGTGTTGCGGGCCTGCGACGGAACCTGGATCGCGCAAGGCACGGGCGATGCCGACCGGGAGACCTCCGACGAGCACGGCCGGTTGCGCGTACCGCCGGATCATCCGCAGTACAAGCTCCGGCGGGTCTGGCTCAGCAAGGAAGAAGAGGAAGGCTTCTATTTCGGCTTTGCCAACGAGGGGCTGTGGCCGCTGTGCCACATCGCCCACACGCGGCCCGCCTTCCGCACGCAGGACTGGGACCACTACCGCAACGTGAACCAGAGATTCGCCGACGTCGTGGCCGAGGAGATGGCGGCGGAAAAAGAACCCTTCGTGCTCGTCCAGGATTACCACTTCGCGCTGCTGCCGCGCATGATCAAGGAACGGCGGCCGGACGCGCGGATCGCCATTTTCTGGCACATTCCGTGGCCTAATCCGGAAGCCTTCGGCATCTGCCCGTGGCAGCGGGAGCTGCTCGACGGCATGCTGGGGGCGGACCTGATCGGGTTCCACATCCAGGCCCACTGCAACAACTTCCTGGAGACGGTGGACCGCACGCTGGAGTCGCGCATCGATTGGGAGCACTTCGCGGTCAATCGCCAGGACCACCTTACCGCCGTGCGGCCGTTCCCCATCAGCGTGGCGTTCAACGGCGATGGCGCCGCGCTCCACAAGCCGCAGCCGGCGCCCGTGGATCGCGAAGCGTTATTCCGCCAATTGGGCGTCGAGGCGACCTTCCTGGGGCTGGGCGTCGACCGCGTGGATTACACCAAGGGGATTCCGGAGCGGTTTCGCGGGATCGAGCGGCTTCTCGACCAGTATCCTTTTTACCGGGAGCAGCTCACCTTCGTGCAGATCGGTGCGCCCAGCCGGACGCACATCAGGCGCTACCAGGATTTGATGACGGAGGTCGAGCAAGAGGCCGACCGCATCAACCGCCGCTTCAAGACCAGCGCGTGGAAGCCGATCGTGTTTCTGAAGAAGCACCACAGTCACCAGGAAATCCTGCCGTACTACCGCGAGGCCGACTTTTGCCTGGTGACCTCGCTGCACGACGGAATGAACCTGGTCGCCAAGGAGTACATTGCGGCGCGCAACGACGAGCAGGGGGCGCTGATCCTGAGCCGGTTCACCGGCGCCAGCCACGAACTGGCGGACGCCCTGGTGGTCAATCCGTACGACACCGACGAGTTGGCGCAGGCGATCCACACCGCCCTGGCGATGCCCGCGGCCGAGCGCAGAACGCGGATGCGGCGGATGCGCGCCGTGGTCAAGGAGCACAATGTCTACCGGTGGGCCGGAAACCTGATCGGCGAGCTGGCCGAGGTCCGCCTGGAAATGGCGAGGGCCGCAAGCCCGTGAGCGGCGCCGCCTGGCGACCGAACACGCCCGCAAGCGGGCGTTGGCAAGCTGAAGCACGCAAATAGTGGGGCAGCCAATCCTGGCTGCAGCCGGCTTTCAGCCGGCCTTTGCCGAGCAAAGGTTCGTTCATGCCCGAAAAAGCTGCCTAAAAGACGGCTGCGGGCAAGATTGCCCGCCCCACGATTCGCAGCCCTGGGAAAACTAAATGGCATTGAGCTGAAGCATGCCCCACCAGCTGCGCTCAGTTGATGTGGACTACGCTCTCGCCGGGATGTTCCAGCGCCAGCATCGTAAGGACGTAGTCCTTCACGTGCCGGGTGAGCAGGAAATTCTGCTTGACGTGCTGGTAGCCGTTTTCTCCCAACTTCTCGCGCAGCTTGCGGTCGCCCAATAGCTGCGCAACCCGGTTGGCGGCGCCCTCCGGCGAATGCACCAGGAAGCCAGTTACGCCGTCGATCACCTGTAACTTGATGCCGCCCACCGCGCCGGCGACCACGGGCTTCTTCTTCCACAGCGCCTCGCTCACCGTGAGGCCAAAACCCTCGCGAATGGATTTCTGGATCACGATCGTGGAGCCGCGCACCAGGGCATTGATCTCGAGGTCGCTGAACGGCGGCAGCAGCAGCACGTGAATGTCCGGATCGTCCGCGGCCGCCTCGCGGACCTCGCGCAGTACCTCTTCCCCTTCGGGATCGTCGGGAGCGCCGCCGCCGGCCAGCACCAACTGGCAGCGGTGCCGTTTTTTCACCAGGCGGTACGCGGCGATCACACCCAGCGGATCCTTGAAACGGTCGAACCGTGAAATCTGCGTGAGGATGGGCTTGGACGGATCGATCTGGTACTTCTCCAGCACCTTCGTCACGTAGGCGTTTTCGAGCGGCTTGTTCTTGTCGGCCAAGGGGTCGATCGAGGGCGCCACGCGAAACTGGACCACCGGCAGCTGGCGCGAAAAGTCGGGCATCGAAAAGATCGCGGCATCGTACTGCTCGATGTAGGGCCGCAGGAACTCCCAGACCGACGGCTGGGGCGCGGACACGTCGATGTGGCATCGCCACACCCAGCGCCGCCCAATCTCTTTTTTTCGCAGGATCAGGCCGGCGGGCTGCGGATCGTGCACGAAAACCACGTCGCCGGTGAAGTTGATCTCGCGCAGATTCATCTCCGTGTTGGCGCGGAAGATTTCGTACATGGCGTCGGTGATCTCTTCCGTCTTGCCGTGGAGCGCGTTGTGAAAGGCCTTGGTGACGCTGAAGAAGGCCTGGTCGCCCTTGATCACGTCCCAGCTCGCATCCACCCCCAACTCCCGAAGCAGCGGCACGAGGCGCGTCAGGATCTCCGCCACGCCGCCGCCGACCGGGGTGGAGTTGATGTGCTGCATGCGCTTCCCGGCCACCCGGCCGGCCAGCACGCGCAACTCCTCGATCACTCCGGGCCCCACCGTCTCCTGGTAGTCCTGCAGTTGAATCGACATATCACTATACCCGGTATCTCCGGCCGAGCTTGACGATTTCATGCTTCAGCTCGTCGAGCGTCATGGCGTAAGGGTTCAGCCGGTCGATCCGCCGCGCCAGCCTGGTTTCTCCGCGAGCCGCCAGCCATTGGGAGAAATCGTTGGTGGGCGTTTCCAGGCGCAGGCGGGCCTCGAAAAAATGAAAGTGGAGGCAGGAGTTGGTCACCTTCCCGAGCATTTCGAAAAACTCCGGTACGTCCCGAGCCAACAGGCCGGTGGGCAGGATGAAGCTCTTGGCCTCGCAGAAGTGAAACTCATCGCCCGGCGGGCATTCCCGGAGGATCTTGCCGTTTCCCTCCAGGTGTTTGCGGATAACGCCGGTGATGGCCTCGCGAATTTCTCGAATGGAGGTGATCGCCAGCAGATCGATGGCTGCCAGCCGCTCGGCCAGCCGCTCTTCCTGGAGGGCCCGAGAGGTCCAGTTGGCAAATTCGTTGTAGAACCTCGGTTTTTCGAAATGGTGCGACAGATATAGATAGTGGGTGTGATAAAAAATGCACGAACCGGCCACCTGGGTCAAATGGTTCAGCAGTTCCTCCAGGTTGGAGGCCTTTCGCCCGGTCAGCACCACCAGCCGTTTCTCGGTGTAGAAAGCAAACGGCTCGGCGGCAATCGTCGGCGTCGCCATGTTTCACGCCCTCCGCGGCCGCGCGGCTTCCTGGATCGCCAGCCACAGAAGGAACTCCTGGACCGCGGCGGGATCGGGGAGTTGATATCGGGCACAGGTGAGAGGCGCGCCGCCCACCTTGATGGTGATGGCATCGGGCATGACGCGGAACGCCTCCTCGTCGCTGGTGTCGTCTCCCAGGTAGACCGACAGGACATCGTCCTCGCCCAGATGGCGGTTGATCCAGCGGACCGCCGCTCCCTTGTGCCAGCTCGTGCGAGGCATGATTTCGAATATCTTCCTGCCGGGACTGAGGCGAAATAGCGCGCCCATGCGGGCGACCGCCGAGCGGACGGCGGTTTCAATCCACGGAAGGAGAGATTGCTCCGCCTGGCGGTAGTGGATGCTCGCCGTCAATCCTTTGAACTCCACCAGGACCCCCTCATACGGCTGGAGCGCCACGGAAAGCTCCTCGCACAACTGTTCCAGCGCCTGGCGCCGGGCCGACGCGGCTGGCTCGACGAAGCGCAGGTCGCGGCCGAAGATCTCGAGTCCGTGGTTTCCGGCATAAATGAGGCCTTGCAGGCGAATGCGGGTGTACAGGTCCTCCACGGCGCGGCCGCTGATGATGGTGGTAACCAGCGAATCCTGGGTCGACAGCAGGTTCAGGGTGTCGGCGGTGGCCGGGTCCAGCCGGGGCGCCGCGGGATCGGCGGCGATGGGGACCAGGGTACCGTCGAAGTCCAGGAACAGCGAGATCCGGTCCGCGGTTTGAACGCGCCCTTTGACTTCCGACACGACCTGCGCCAGAGACGTATGCATGTTTGGTTCGGATGTGAATCTCCTGCCGATTTGTTCGCAAGGAGATTGCCAATCACGGCGGGCTCTGTGGTTTCTTGATCTTGGCCGGGGCAACGCCCGGCACACGGCCCCGGGCCGGTAGTTTCTGCGTGCAAGTTTTTCCGCCTACCCGCGCCAGTGGATGCCCACGTTCAGCTTTTTGCGGGCGTAGTCGAAGCTGCGCTCCAGGTCGATGCGCTGCTGCTCCTGGAGCGCGTCGATCATGACCTGCGGTCTCTGGCCGGTCACGTCCTCGACGACCATCGCTCCCATGAAGGGATGGCCGCGCTTGGCCAGTGCGACAAAACGCGCGAACTCCCAGGCCGGCATTTTCGGAAATGCCTTCCAGAAATCGGGCTCGTTGTACGGCAGCACGGTGGGCGGCCGGCCGGTGATAATTTCAAGATGCATCGAAGACCCAGGGCAGAGCTTGCGAAACCGATCCACGAATAAGGGGAAGTCGATGTTGCCGTCGCCCAGCGCGACCCATTGCCCTGCGGCGCCGCGCGAAACTTCGAACACGCACGAGTCGCGCACGTGGGTGGTCACGACGTACGGCGCCAGGGTTTCCAGGGTGACGAAGGGGTCCTCGACGCACCAGATGGGGTTGCCGGTGTCGAGACACGAAGCCACGTAATCCTTGCCCGCCGCCTCGATGATGGTCTTGACTTCCCGCGCCTGCATGTCGCCGGAGTGGTTTTCGAGCGCGATGCGGATGCCGAGATCGAGCGCCTCCGAGCGCACCGATTGGAACACCTTCACGGTATTGTCCATGTGGGCCTCGATGGGGAGCGGCCCGAGGCGGTCGGCGCCCGCCCCCATGTAACAGCGCAGGGATCGCGAACCCACGGCCCGGGCCACGCGCAGGCCTTCCAGCAGCCGGTCGCGGGCCGGCGGCCCGTTCTTCGAGAACGATTTGCTGGAAGGGCAGATGCAGCCCATTCCGGCGTCGATCGTAATGTTGTGGCGGGCAGCCTGGTCCTTGATTTTCTGGAGGTAGGCGGGATCGCGGCTCTCGAAATCGTTGAGGTCCGAAATCTGAATGGTGTCGAGCTTCTGGGCGGCGGCGTAGTCCAGCAGTCGCGGCGCTTTCCATTTGAAGGCCCGGAGAGAGTAGGTATCGAAACCGAGCTTGACCGGGACCTCCTCGGCGGGAGCGGGAGCGGCGAATGCGGCCGCGGCTCCGGCGGGAACGGATTGGAGAAACGTGCGGCGAAGCATGGAGCGCATTTCTTTACTGTCGCAGGGGACGGGCGCGCAGGCAAGACCGTGCCTGTTTTCGGTGCGACAACCGTATCGGGCCGCTTTTTTTTTCGGTGTACAGTAGAGACATGATTCGACCCGAGTGCTTGATATTACTGTTGTTTTCCGCACCTTTGGCGGCGCAAACCATCGCTAACTGTCCCGTGTTTCCGTCGCACAACATCTGGAATACCGCGGTGGATAAGCTTCCGGTTCACCCCGCCTCGTCCGCGTACATTCAGACCGAAGGACCCGACCAACCGCTGCATCCGGATTTCGGTCCGGATTCGGCCATTCCGTACAATATCGTACCCGCCAACCAGACCAAGGTAGCGGTTGCGTTCGACAGCGGCCAATCCGATCCGGGCCCCTATCCGATCCCCGCAAATCCTCTCATCGAGCCGGCGATCGACGCGCACCTGCTGATCGTGACCCAGGACGAGTGCAAACTGTACGAGATCTTCTACGCCCATCAGGCGACTGACGGAAGCTGGACCGGGGGCTCCGGCGCCATTTGGGATCTGCATCAGAACGCGCTGCGGCCGGATGGCTGGACCTCGGCCGACGCCGCCGGCCTGCCGATCTTTCCGGGCTTGGTGCGATACGACGAGGTGGCGGCGGGCGCGATCAAGCACGCCTTGCGCATTACGGTGCCGCAGACCAACGACACCTACGTCTGGCCGGCGCGGCACTACGCGTCCCATCTTGACGACGACACAACTTATCCTCCCATGGGGTTGCGGTTCCGGCTCAAGGCCAACTACGATCTCTCCGGCTTCGATCCGAAGGTGCAGGTGATTCTGCAGGCGCTCAAGACCTACGGCGCGATGATTTCGGACAACGGCCTTCCCTGGTACATCCAAGGCGTGCCCGACTCGCGGTGGGACGATAACATCCTGGCGCAGCTCAAACAGGTTCACGGCTCCGACCTGGAGGCGGTGGACCAGTCGTCGTTGCAGGGCGGCCCGAACTCGTCCCTGGCCAACGATCCGAACGCGTCCAACCGCGCCGACGTGCCGTTCTCGGCCACGATGAATTTCGACCTGTCGCTGGCGCCGACGCTGAGCGTGACGCTGACCGGGGACGCCACCGCGCCCACAATTTCGAATCTCAACGACGGCAACACGGTGACGTTCCTCATCTGCCAGGACGGGGCGGGCGGCCACGCCTTCAACTGGCCGTCCAACGTGTCAGGCGGATTGCAGGTGAGCACCGCGGCGGGAACGTGCTCCGCGCAGAGCTTCGTCAGCAACGGGACGAAGCTGTACGCCACGACGCCGGGCATGACGAATATGTAGCGCCGGTGCTACTTTCGGATGGCGAGGCCGAGCTCGCGCAACTGGTGCTCGGGCACCTCGGACGGCGCATCGCACATCAGGTCGGCGCCGCGGGCGGTCTTGGGGAAAGGGATGACGTCGCGGATGGACGTCTCGCCCGCCAGGATCATCACTAGGCGGTCGAGGCCCAGGGCGATGCCGCCGTGCGGCGGGGCGCCGTATTCCAGGGCGTCGAGCAGGAAGCCGAAGCGGCGGCGCGCCTCTTCGTCGGACATTCCCAGCGCGTTGAAAACCTTGACCTGCACGTCGCGGCGGTGAATACGGATGGAGCCGGAGCCCATTTCGACGCCGTTCAGCACCAGGTCGTAGGATTTGGCGCGGCAGCGGGCGGGGTCGCCAGTGAGCTTTTCCAGATCGGCGTCGTGCACCGAAGTGAAGGGGTGGTGCGCGGCATTCCAGCGGTTCTCTTCTTCGTCCCACTCGAACATGGGGAAGTCCACCACCCAAAGGAACTGAAGATTCTTGGGGTCGAGCAGCTTGTGGCGGTCGTTGAACTTCTGCGCGGCGGCGAGGCGCAGCTGGCCGCAGGCCTGGAAGACGGTCTCTTCGGGGCGGTGGCCTTTAGGCTCGCCCGCCCAGGTGGCCAGCAGCAGCAGATCGTTTTCGCCCGCGCCGGCGCGCTGGCGGACCTTGGCCATGGCCTCGGGGTAGTCGCGCTCCAGGCGCTTGAAATCGTCGTACACGCGCAGGCCGCGCTCCTGGCCGAAGGCCTTCAATTCGTCGCGCTCCTTGCGGCTGGCCGGGCCGGTAGCGGGGATATGGATGGCCACCAGCGGCATGCCGGCGTTGGCCAACTCGGGCACGAGGTCTTCGACGGGATGCATCGGCGGAATGCGGCGGTCGGGCTTGTCGATGCCGTAATGGCGCATGGCCTCGGCGTAGGTGAGGCGCGCAAACGGCGCTTGGACGCTGAAGCCCGCCACGGTGCAGACGCGCTGGACCAGCGGCTCGATCACTTCGAAGACGCGCTCCTGCTGGGGGAAGGACATCTCGAGATCGATCTGCGTGAACTCCGCCTGGCGATCGGCGCGGAAGTCTTCGTCGCGGAAGCAGCGCACGATCTGGAAGTACTTGTCGAAGCCGCTGATCATGAGGATCTGCTTGAAGATTTGCGGCGATTGCGGCAGGGCGTAGAACGTGCCGGGATAGATGCGGCTGGGCACCAGGTAGTCGCGCGCGCCTTCGGGCGTGGAGCGGGTCATGAAGGGCGTTTCGATTTCGAGGAAGCCCTGCGAGTACAGAAACTCGCGCACGGCGAAGGAAATCTTCGCGCGCAGGATGATGTTGCGCTGCATGCGCGGGCGGCGCAGGTCCACGTAGCGGTATTTCAGGCGCACCTCTTCGGCCACGTCCACCTGGTCTTCCATGGGGAAAGGCGGGGTGCGCGACTCGTTGAGGATCCACACGCGGGAAGCCACGACTTCGATCTCGCCGGTGGCGAGGTTGGGGTTGACGGCGGCGGGCCCGCGCGGCGCCACCTTGCCTTCGACAGCGATGACGTACTCGGGGCGCAGGGCTTCGGCGCGCTGGTGGATGGCAGGGTCCACGTCTTCGTGAAAAACCACCTGGGTAAGGCCCTCGCGGTCGCGCAGGTCCACGAAGATGACGCCGCCGTGATCGCGGCGGCGGTGGACCCAGCCCATCAGAACGGCGGTCTGTCCCTCGTCGGCGGCGCGCAACGCGCCACAGCTATGGGTGCGGCGAAGGTCGCCCAGAAAGTCCAGTGCTACGGAAGTTTCCATATCGTTTATCAACCTCGCGCCCGCGAGGGGCGCGGCTCCTCACGCTATCTCGCTCGGCGCCGCGGCGAGCCGGGCGGCGATTTCGTTCCGGGTCAGAGTGTCCTGCTCGCCCGTGGACATGTTCTTGAATGCGTACCGGCCGGCGGCCATTTCGTCGTCGCCGACGATCAGGGTGAAGCGCGCGCCCAGCTTGTTGGCCAGTTCCATGACGCGTTTCAGCTTGCCTTCCGCCAGTTCGACCGAAAGGCCGTCGCGGCGGAAATCGCGCGCCAGCACTGCCGCATGGCGCAACGCGGCCTCGCCCAGCGGCGCGATGAACAGATCGAGCGCGGTCCCCTGGTGGAGGCCTTCGACGCTCATCACCAGGCGGTCCTCGCCGATGGAAAAACCGATGCCCGGCGAATGCACGCGGGAGCCGAGCGACTCGGCGAGGCCGTCGTAGCGGCCGCCGCCCAGAACCGAATTCTGCGCGCCGAGCGAGCCGTGAACCACCTCGAACGTGGTCCGCATGTAGTAATCCAGGCCGCGCACCAGGCGCGGGCGCACTTCATAATCGATGGCCCGGTCCGCGAGGTAGAGCTTGACCGCCGCGAAGTGCGCGCGGCATTCGTCGCAGAGGTGATCGACGATGGCCGGAAGTTTTTCGATGATGGGCTGGTCCGCCTCCACTTTGCAGTCGAGCACGCGCAGGGGATTGGTTTCGGCGCGGCGCTGGCAATCGCCGCACATGGCGGGCGCGACCGGTTGGAGCGCCTGGCGAAGACGCTCGACGTACTGCGGCCGGCAGTTGTGGTCGCCGACGGAATTGAGCAGCAGGTGGAAATCGGCAAGGCCGGCGCGCTTCAGGAGTTCGACCACCATTTCGATGACTTCGGCATCGACTGCGGGGGATTCCGAGCCGATGGCTTCGGCGCCGATCTGGAAGAACTGGCGGTAGCGCCCCTTCTGGGGCCGCTCGCGGCGGAACATGGGGCCCATGTAGTAGAGTTTCTGCAAGCCGGGGCGCTGGTCGAGGCGGTGCTCGATGTAGGCGCGGATGACAGAGGCGGTATTTTCGGGCCGCAGGGTGAGCGAAGTATCGTCGCGGTCGGTGAAGGTGTACATCTCCTTGGTGACGATGTCGGTCTCCTCGCCGACACCGCGGGCGAACAACTGCGTTTCCTCCAGAATCGGCGTGCGGATTTCCTGATAGCGATAGGCGTGAAAAACGGCGCGCGCCGCGGCCTCCACCTGATTCCAGATTTCGGTCGATGGGGGCAGTAAGTCTCTGGTTCCTTTGACGGCTTTGATCAAGGTAGTGGGAAGTTCCTATGCTAGCACGGCGAACGCGGGGAATCGCTTGGGCCGGGTGCGGCGTGGGCGCACACGAGAGGAGTGGCGGCGTCGCGGTCAAGGGAGCCAAGACACACTGAGCGATCATTGCACGCCTTTCGAGGAGTACAATGACCGCATCGGCCCAAGGAGGAGGACTCAATGATTCGACGCATTGGCATCACACTTTTTCTGGCTGCCGCCGGCCTGGCTCGGGACGCCTCACGAATGGACCAGCACAAGGCGATCGACCACGGCGGCGGGGTCGAGGGCTTCAACGCCTTTCTGGCTTCCTATCCCGAGGACAAGCCGGCGGTGGTGTCGCCGGACAACCTGACCGGGAACGCGCCGCAGCAGAAGGTGACGCACCTGGCCCAGTTGGCCCTCGGGGATGGGGCGGAACCGCAGACCGAGCGGAAGGAAATCACGCTGGATCCCAAAGTGCTGGCCCGCTACGTGGGCGCGTACCAGATGGCCAGCGGCGCCAATATGGTCATCACCCTGGAGAACAATCAACTGATGTCGAAGCTGGGTAACCAGAACGCTATCCCGATCTTTCCGGAATCGCGCACCATGTTCTTCCCGAAGGTGGTGGACGCCGAGCTCGAATTTACCAAAGACGACGATCAGGGAAGGCCGACTGAGATGACCCTTCACCAGAATGGCCGGGACATGCCGGCGAAGCGGCTGAGCGACGCCGAATTTCAAAAAATCCTCGATGCCGCCGCCGCGTTCGCCAAACGATTCAAGGATCAAACGGCGGCGCCAGGGAGCGAGGCCGCTCTGCGCCGGATGATCGAGGAGCTGCAGGCCGGCAAACCGAACTACGACCAGATGAGTGCCGGCCTGGCTCAGGCAACACGCCAGCAACTGCCGCAACTCCAGTCGACGATCAACGGGCTCGGCGCTTTGCAGTCGGTAAAGTTCACAGGAGTGGGGCCGGGCGGCGCGGACATTTATCAGATCAAATTCGAGAAGGGCACCTTGGAGTACAGGATCTGGCTGGGGCTGGATGGGAAGGTCGAAAGCGCCAACGTGCACCCGATATAGTTTCGGGTACTCAAAAGTCTGGAAAAAACCGCGCGAAATCCGGATATTGTCGAAACGAGTTGCGGCTTGCGACGGAGTAGATCGGCCCGCACACAATCCTGAATGCGTGTGCCACAATCGTTCATGTATGCGCCGGAGCCTCATCCTGATGATCGCTTTCGGGGCGATGGGTTTCGCCCAAAAGCGGCCGTTCGATTCCAACGCCATGATGGAGCTGAAACGGATCGGCGATCCGCAAATCTCTCCCGACGGCCGATGGGTCACGTTCACCGTCCAGTCCGTCGACGTCGCGGGGAACCGGAAGCCGCAGCAGGTGTGGATCGTGCCGCTGGATGGCGGGGCGCCGCGGCAGCTCACGCACGATGGCGAGGCCAATCAGCGCGCCCGCTGGTCGCCCGATTCCCGGCGGATCGCCTACGTTTCCGACCGCGGCGGATCGTCCCAGGTCTGGCTGATGGATCCGGACGGAGGGAACGCACGGCAAATCACCAGCCTCTCCACCGAGGCGGACGGCGTGATCTTCTCGCCCGACGGCAAGAACCTGCTGGTCACCAGCGAGGTGTATCCGGAATGTGGCGCGGACGACGCGTGCAATCGGAAGAACCTGGACGCGGAGAAGAACGACAAAGTCCGGGCGCGCGTCTATACTGAGCTGCTGTATCGCCATTGGACGAGGTGGCAATCGAAACGGCGCAGCCACCTGCTGGCGGTACCGGCGGAGGGCGGCGCGGCGAAGGATCTCACGCCGGGCACGCGCGATGTTCCGCCGTTTTCCTTGGGCGGGCCGGACGATTACGACATCTCGCCGGACGGCAAGGAGGTCTGCTACTCGATGAACGCGGACCCGGTCCCGGCAACCAGCACGAACACCGATCTGTACGTGGTGCCGATCGGCGGCGGCGAGACGCGGCGGATCACGGCGAGCCCGGGCGCCGACGCCAGCCCCCACTATTCCCCGGACGGCAAGTACCTGGCGTGGCGGGCCCAGCTCCGCGCCGGATACGAGAGCGACCGCTGGCGGCTGATGGTGCTCGAGCGAGCCACGGGCAGGGTGACCAACCTGACGGAGTCGCTGGACCGATGGGCCAACAGCTTCGCGTGGACGCCGGATTCGAAGGCGCTGTTCTTCACCACGGCGGACCGCGGGCGCCAGGCCATCCAGTGGATTTCGGTGACCGGCGGCGCCGCGCGGGTGGCGCTGAGCGGCGACAGCGAACTGGACGACATGCAGGTCACGCGCGACGGCAAGACGATGGTGTACACGCAGCAGACCGGGATGTCGCCCACGGAAATCTACCGCGCTTCCTCGTCGGGGGGCTCGGCGGTGGCTTTGAGCCATCTGAACGACCAGGCGCTGAACACGTACCAGCTCACGCCGCTCGAAGAGTTCTGGGTGGATACCGCGGACGGATCGCGCGTGCAGAGCTTCGTAGTGAAGCCGTACGGTTTTCAGGCGGGACGCAAGTACCCGGTGCTGATGCTGATTCACGGCGGCCCGCAAGGCAACTGGGGGCACAGTTGGACGTTCCGCTGGAACGCGCAGGTGTTCGCCGCGGCGGGCTACGTGGTGGTGGAACCGAACCCGCGCGGGTCGACGGGGTACGGGCAGAAGTTCATCGACGAGATCAACGGGGATTGGGGCGGGCGGCCGTTCGACGACATCATGGCGGTGTGCGATGCGGTGGGCAACGCGCTCTCCTACGCGGACACGTCCCGCATGGTGGCGGCGGGCGGATCGTACGGCGGGTACATGGTGGACTGGATGCTGGGGCACACGCAGCGGTTCAAGGCGCTGATCACCCACTCGGGCGTTTACGACCTGCCGAGCATGTTCGGCGCCACCGAGGAGCTGTGGTTTCCGCTGTGGGAACTCGGCGGCACGCCCTGGGACAAGCCGGAGGATTACGCGCGGTGGTCGCCCAGCCGCTACGTCAAGGATTTCCATACGCCGACTCTGGTGATTCACGGCGAGCTGGACTTCCGCGTGCCGTACACGCAGGGGCTCCAGCTTTTCACCGCGCTGCAATTGCAGAAGGTGCCCTCGAAGCTGCTGATGTTTCCGGATGAAGGGCACTGGGTGCTGAAGCCGCAGAACAGCATGCTGTGGTACAAGACATTCCTCGACTGGATCGATTCCTGGGCTAAAAAATGAAAATCCTGATAGCGGTGGTATCGCTGGCGATCGTCGCGACGATCGCGCTTCTTGTCATGTCCGGCCACACGGCGTTAACGATCGCTCCCGTGAAGACCGTGGGGGTGAGCACGCCGGTGACGGTGAACGTGCAGAATCCGCACGGCGTGCGGCGCGTCACGGCATACCTGGAGCAGAACGGCGCGCGCTATCCGCTGTTCGAAGAGAGCGCCAAGGCCCGGCGGATTCTCTGGAGCCGCCACACCCCGGCCCACGCGGTGACTTTCGAAGCGGGCAAGGACAAGGCGCCGGATCTGAAAGCGGGCAAGGCGCGCCTCGTGGTGGAGGCCGTGTCGAACGACCTGCGCGGCAGCACCGATACCGCGGCCGCGGACGTCGAGGTGATACTCACCCCGCCCCGCGTGACCCCCGACGGCGCGCAGCATTACATCAACCAGGGCGGCATGGAGCTGGTGACGTTCGCCGCGGGAGGCGCGTGGAACGAGGCCGGCGTGAAGGTTGGCACGTACACGTTTCGCAGCTTCCCGCTGCCGGGGCGCGAAGCCGATCAGCGCTTTGCCATGTTCGCGTACCCGTGGGACCTTCCGGCCGACGTGACACCGGTGGTCTACGCCCGCAACGCGGCGGGCACCGAGGCCATCGGCCGCTTCTGGTTCAAGCTGTTCCCCAAGAAGTTTCGCGTGCGCGATTTCGAGCTTACCGACGCGCTCATGGACAAGCTGGTGAATTCGGTGGACCCCACCGGACAACTCGCGCCCGGGCCCGATCTGCTCTCGCGGTTCCTGAAGATCAACGGCGAGATGCGGCGGAAGAACAACCAGCAGATGGCGGACCTGCGGCTCAAGACCGAAGAGAAGGTCCTGTGGAACGGCCCGTTCATCCACTACGGCAAAGAAGAGGCCGATTTCGCCGACGTGCGCAATTACATCTATCAAGGCAAAAAGGTGGACCGGCAGGTGCACCTGGGGTTCGATCTTTCCGACGTGCAGAACGCACCGGTGAACGCCGCCAACGACGGGCGGGTGGTGTACGCGTCCGACCTGGGCATCTACGGCAACTGCATCGTGGTGGACCACGGATACGCGCTGCAATCCATTTACGGGCACCTGCGGCAGATCGACGTGAAGCCGGGGGATCTGGTGAAGAAGGGCCAGAAGATGGGGATTGCCGGGCAGACCGGCCTGGCGGGCGGGGTTCACGTGCATTTCAGCATGCAGATCGACGGCGTGCAGGTGAATCCGCGCGAGTGGTGGGACGAGCACTGGATCAAGGACCGGGTGCTGAGCAAACTGTAGGCGCTTGGCGCGCGGCTATTGGCTCCAGATGTCTTGGGTCTTCAGGTCGAGGCGGCGCGGCACGTCCGCGGTCACCCGCGACGAACTCGCCGGTGAGCTTGCCGGTTTCCTTGACCACCAGCCCCAACCCGACGGACGAGCCGGTTGCTCATAATCCTTAGTGTAGGCCGCCGCGGGGCCGCCACGAGCGGTGTCCGGCGTCCGTCGATAAGTGGCTGAAAACGCGATCATAAGAAAATGTGATGGAATTCGCCTTCCAATTTTTGAATCCGGGGTACACCTTTTTACATCCCCACGGTTGCGCTTGCGTTTTGTTTGGTTTAGAATTCCCACACTACCCGTGCTCATGCTAAAGTGATTCAACAGTAGCGGAGGGCCCGCTTAATGAAGGCGTTATCGATCGTTGTATTCTTCGCGTTCACATTGGTCTCACCGGCCGTCTGGGGGCAAAGTCCCGACGAGATCCGGAAAATGGAATTATCCGGCGACACGTTGGGAGCGCGAGCCGCCCTGGCCCGCGGGGCTGCCAACAATCCTGACAGCGTCGCGGCGCTTACGGCATATGCCGAGTTCCTCGATCGTTACGGCGATCCGGGAGCGAGGGCCGCCTACGGAAAGCTGCTGGCGGCGCTTCGCAACCCGGGTGACCGGGCGCGGGCGGCAGCCGTCGCCCGCAGGCTGGCCGCGGAGGACCTGGCGGCCGGAGACCGCGACGCTGCCTCACGCGACATGGAGGCGTATCGCGCCGCCAGTGGAAACAGCTTGACGCTCGGCGCGGCATCGCAAGTTCCGGCGGCGAACACGATTTCGCTGCCCGGTCCGCTTCGCTCGTTTGCGCGGATGGCGGCCATTTCGAAGGACGCCTCGCCGGAAGACATTCTGCCGGCATTGGCGCGCAACGTGGTCACCAACGGATACCAGGCCTCGCACAGCAACGACGCGCTGGAGCAGACCGAGTACCTCAAGCTGGTGCACCGCTACCTGTCGCAGGCGCGCGAGCTATCCAAGCTGGCCGGCGACCAGAAGGTCATCAAGGCGGAAAACTGCGAATCGCCCAACGTGGCCGAGCTGCTGCGCATTCTGGGATTCCGCATGCGCGGCGGATGCGGCTCGGAGGTGGTGCTGGAGACGGTGAACGCGTCGCGCGCGTTCCTCACCAAGGATTCCGGTTTCCCGCTGCACGAGCTGGAACAGGACCTGCGCACCAACCGCCCCTTCAGCTATGACTACCCGGCGACGCAAGTGCCGATTCTGTTCGGGACCGAATACTGGTTCGGCAGCTCGAAGGAAAAAGAATCGGCCGATTACGTGGAGAACTTCATCTCCGATCCATCCGTCTGCCGGCTGTACCTGGGGCTGGCGAAGCTCGACGGGGAAACCGGAGAGGCTCTGCGCAAAAGCGTGCCGTATGCCCGGCTGAAGGCCTTTTCCCACGTGCTCGATTTCTTCGGCGGCATGTTCGAGATCCGCGGGGGCAAGGCAATCGTGCCGGGCGGGCAGCGGTCGGCCGCCGCATGGACCGAACTGGCCGGCGTCTCGCCGGACAAGGGAACCGAGTTTTTCGACAAGCTGATTGCCCGTGACGACGGGTGGATGGCCAGCATGTTCGATGCCCTGGCGCGCATTCACGGCCCGCTACAGGAGTATCTCACCGAGCCGGCCCGCTTGAAGCGGTTTTACAGCGCGGTGCGCGGGCGCATCACCAGCCCGGGCCCGGCGCGGCCGGTATTCCGCTCCAATACGGACATGATGCTGCTGACCACGCGGCTGCAACTGGATGCCAGCGGAAAGCCGCACATCCCCGGCAGCCTGGATGTGTGGAAGACGCTCTTCGTGAACCACCCGCAGGGCAAGTACGATGGCAAGCTCACCCGGCTCGCCACCACCTGGAAAGAGCCCGACGACGTTCTGGAAGCGCTGTTTGCGCTATGCCGCAAGGCGGTGGAGAACGAGCCGCTGAAGATCTTCATGGCGTTGAGCGATATCGACCGCAATCGCGCGGCGCCGCTGAACGCCGACACCGTGGACCGCCTGGCCCGCGAGTATCACACCTACGGCAGCCAGTACTCGATCTTCAACGAATCGCGCGGCATCAGCGATCAAACCGTCAACCAGTTTCTGGCGGCGATGGAGAACATCTCGAAGATTCGCGATCCGTTGCTGCGGAGCGATGTGGCCGGCTCGTTCCAGTCGCTGGCCGGGCTGTGGCAGATTTTCGTCCGGCAGCAGACCATTCCGGAGAGCAAGGCCGACGCGGTCCTATTGGGAATCGCCAACTCGTTTGCGCAGATCAGGGGCGACCGCGAGCTGTTCGACGCCGGGCGGGAGGTCGTGAAGCAGTTGCTGGCCGCGTCGCCCCAGGGCAGCGTGGCCGCCAACGATCCGCAGGGGCGCATTCTCGATGTGCTGTCGGGACAGTCCGGCGACACCGAGACGCGCGATCACATGCTACAGGAACTCGGCCGCATACTGGAGGCGCAGCGGATTGTCCCGCTGAACACGCTGTTCCAGCTCGCCGACCACCTGGACAACCTGGGGAAGGGAGAGAAGCTGAATACCGCGCTGGTCAACCGGCTGGCGGCGCGCATCGGCGAGATCCAGCTTCCCCGGGCCTCGCTGTCGTCGGTGGAGAAGAACGCCATGGGCTTCGGCTACTGGACCGACCGCCACATCGAGAACCAGCGCAAGACGAATGTGCGCGCGTCGATCGAGAAGGCGGCGGGCGATGCCGAAAAGTTGAAGGAGGTTCGCGGGCAGTTGGCGCCGATACTGCGCGATACGCTGCTGGCCTTCAACTACGCCTACTACGCGCCGCCGGGAGCGCAGATTGTCTTCACCAACCCGGTTTTTGTGCGCAGTCACGATTTCATCGGGATGCAGGGAACGGCGCACACCTGGCGGCCCACCGAGTCGTTTGGGACCGGCTGGCCGTCGAACGGAGGCGGGCGGCTGGTGGGCTCGCTCTCTTCGCTGCCCTATGCTTTGGCGGAAGCCGAGCAGAATTTCCTGGTTCCGACGCAGACTCAGGCGCTGATCTGGGGCGACCTGGTCCCCCAGATGATGATCAGCGCGAAGATTTCCCGCTGGTGGAACGTGACGCCGTCGCAGGTTCATTGGGTGGGGCTGCACCTGCGCTACGGCCAGGAACTGGTGGCCGAATCGGCCTTGGATGCGGACCTGCGGGCCGAGGTGATCGGCGCCTTTTCGCTGTTTGCGCCGCCGGCGCGGGCCCGCAGCGTGGAGAGCATGTTGGCACGCGGCGAGGTCAGGGAAGCGCTGGATCACGTGACGCCGTCGGAACTCTTCTCGATCGCGCGGGAGCTGGCGGCCAAGCGGCCGGCCGGCACCTCGTGCCTCCAGACGGAGCTTCGGCAGCTCGCCGAAGCATCGCCCAAGGAAGTGAACTACGCCGTAATTTCGCGCGCGTTCGGCACGCCCAAGCCCACGCTGGCGAACTCCTACGAGCCCGAGCTGCTGGGCCTGCGCACGTTCCCAGCCTTGATGGGATACTCCAGCCGCATCATGGCGGAGAGCTGGGAATCGAACACCCTGTACTGGGTGGCCCTGGCCGACGAGCTGAGCCTGCCCCCGGCGCAGCTCAACGTGAGGATTCCGGAGTGGACGGAGAAGCTCGTGGAGCAGATCTTCGCGTCCCACCTGGAGGATTGGCCGGCCCTGCTGAAATCGCTGAGGACCGTCGGGGACGACGTGCGGACCCACGCCCGCGCGGCCATGGCGTCCGAACAGAAGGCTTCTTTGGAAACTCCCAACCGGTAGGCAATCATGATCATTTCGCGACGAGGATTCTTTGGAATGGCCGCGGGCGCGGCCGTGCTGCGCGCCCAGGATACGAAGGGGCCGATCTTCCGGGTCAAGGTAGACATGGTGGTGCTGAGCTTCCAGGTGACGGACAGCAAGAACCACTATATTAACGGCCTGAAGCCTGGCGATTTCCGCATCTACGAAGACGGCATCCTGCAGAAGGTCTCGACCTTCGCGGAAGGCGCCAAAGCGCCCGTGGCGATCGGAGAGGACGGGGCGGCCCGTCCCATTCTGGACGCCAACAAGGACGCGCTTCCGGGCATGGACCGGCCCGACGCGTTCGTGGGCACCAACGTATTCGTGCTGTTCGATACCAGCAACTTCATGTATCGCGGTTTCGTCTACGCCGAAGACGCCATTGCGGATTTCGTGCGCGGCCTGGACCGCGCCGATTCCGTGGCGATCTATACGTTCAGCCGCAACCTCTCGCGCGCCGCCACCCTGACGCGAGATCACGGCGAGGCAATCTCGCTGCTGGGCAACTCGGTGGCGGGCGACGATACGGCGCTGTACAATGCCCTGCTGCTGACGCTGCGGGATGCGGCCAAAGTGCCCGGGCGCAAAGTGGCGATCGTGTTCTCGAATGGTCCGGACAACGCCAGCATGGTGGCGCCGGACGACGTGCGCGCGGTAGCGGAGGACGAAGGAATCCCGATTTACGTGATTTCGACCAACGAAGTGAATAAGGACCCCATCTCCAGCGGCGTGTTCCGGCGCCTCTCGCAACACACCGGCGGCAAGGCCTACTGGGCCAAGACGTGGCAGCGCCAGGTGGAGGCGTTCGAGGACATCCGCGAGGACCTCGGCAACTCGTACACCGTGACCTACTATCCGGCGTCGAACCCCAACGAGGGCTTCCGCAAGATCATGGTCGAGCTCGCGAACGACCCCGGGAAGAAATACCGCCTGCACTACCGGCCGGGCTATCGGCCGAGCCGCGTGGCGCAATAGAGCGGGACACAACCGCTACGCCGCCGCCAGGGCGAGTTCTCCGGTTACTTCGAATTCGTTTTGCTCGGCGGCGCCTTTGTACCGCACTACCACGGCGGTCCGGTCGTCGCCATGCTCTTCGGGAGCGGCGTAGCAGTCCACGGCTTCGAGGATCTCGGCTCCCACGTCGCAGGCACGCGCGCCGGCGCAGCGCTCGACCACTTGCAGGATGCCCTTCTCGCCGAACTCGCCGCCTTCGGCATTCCTGGCGCCGGTGATTCCGTCGGTGTACGCAATCAGCAGATCGCCGGGTTCCAGCGGGAGCGTCCTCTGCCCGTACATCGCGCGGTCGGTGAGGCCCAAGACGGTTCCGGTGCTATCCAAGCGGTGAACCCGCGCTTTGCGGCGGCGGATCAGCAGGGCCGATTCGTGGCCCGCGCTCACATATTGAAGCCGGCCGCGCACGGGGTCGAGATAAGCGTAGAACAAGGTAGCATAGAAGTTGCCGGGCGAGGCTTGCCAGGCGGCGTGGTTGAGTTCTCGAACTACGCGTCCAATCTGGTTGCGGCCATTCGTGGTCAGCCCCCGTAACAACGCCTGCAACCCCGACATCAGGATTCCCGCGCCCGGTCCATGGCCCGAGACATCGCCCACCGACACGGCCAGGGCGTGCGGTTCAAACGGAACGAAGTCGTGGAAATCGCCGCCAACATCCCGCGCCGGGCGGCACTCTCCGTAATAATCGAGTCCCTGAATCAGCGGTAACCGGCAAGGAAAGAGGCGGCTCTGAACGTCGCGCGCGGTTTGCGCCGCGCCGGCGCGGGGAAACAAGCTGCCAGAAGTTTGAGCGTTCATACCATGGTGGACGCGCGCCGCGGGAAAAACGCTCAGTGCCGTTCGGGCACCGGTGTGGCCGAGGCTCACACTTTACGGCGCGCGTTCGAGCGCGTCGCGGTCCCACTTCGCCAGCTTCGCCCCGGCTTCGTAAGTGCTTTGCGCGAAATCGAGGATCGCCTGGCTGGGTGACTGCGCGGTGCGAACGTCGTCGTACTTGAAAATGAATTCTCCCATCCGGCTATCCCAGGAGGCCGCGCCAGGGCGCACGATCTCCCGATCGAGCCCGGAGGGAGCCGGGTTGGTGTACGAATAGAAGGCCGGATGTGGGAACCTGCGATCGCCCGGCCAGAATCCGCAACTGATCACCTCGTGCGAGTAGGCCTCGCGGGTCATCTTATCCGCGTCCTTGGCGAGCGAACCGCGCCGCCCGGAAAAACGGCTGACCGCCAGGTCGAAGGAGCCCCAGAAGAACTGTACCGGACTGCACTTGCCGAGGAAGCGCGACCGGAATTCCTTGAGAATCCGATCGGAGTTGATCAGGATGCGCCGAAAGCTCTCGACGTGTTTCGTATCGTACGAAGCGTGGTGCCGGTCCTGATCGAACGGGGTCTTGTCGTCGAACTCCTCCGGCGTGGCATGAATTCGGACCTCGATTCCGAGCGACCGCAGGACCGCCATGTACTCGGCGTAGAAGTCCGCGACGGAACGCGGGAACAGCGGAATGGTATGTTCTCTGCCCTCGCTCGTCCGGACCGAGAGCTGGTGGGCGAGGAAGTCGAACTCCACTTCGAAGCTCTCCTGCCGGAACGGAATCGCCCGGGTGGTCAGGCCGCGCGGCGTGACGTGGAACGTCACGTTCCACCAATGATTCTCGACGGGCGTGAGCGCCATCCGCGTCTTGCCCACGATTTGCGTCCACATGTGGATCGTGTCGCAGGTGTTCTCCCACTCGGCGAAGGGAAGCGCGGGCCACTCAGGCGAAATCAAGTTCCACCTCGTCGATGTAGCACCATCCCCAGTCTTCGCCCGGCTCGATGGACCTCACGATGGGGTGTTTGGCCGAGTGGAAGTGTTTGGTGGCGTGCTTGTTCTTGGACGAATCGCAGCAGCCGACATGGCCACAGGTCATGCACAGGCGCAGGTGGACCCAGGTGTCGCCCATCTTCAGGCATTCTTCACACCCGCGCGTATGCGGTTTCACGTTCCGGATCTGGTCCGTATGAGTGCATGCTGGCATGTTTATATTCTAAACGGCGAGTCAATTCGGGTCGGAGGAAACATTCGGGGTTGTGACCGGCGCGGGTCCGCGTCCCATGCCCTCATCCCATTTACGTCTACGGAACGCCGAAGCGTTGAAGCGGGTCTTCGCCGGCACGCTGTATTGGCTTCGGGAACCAAAGCTACTGGCCAATATAGCCTCTGTGCTATATTCATCCTGTGGAATGGGAGGTCGAAGTCACCGGCGAGTTCGAGCGGTGGTGGGACTCTCTTTCGGAGGCCGAGCAGGAAGACGTTCGCGCCTGCGTGTTGCTTCTACGGGAGTTCGGACCCGCGCTCCGCTTTCCGTTCAGCACGGGAATCCAGGCTTCCAAGCATCCCCACATGCGAGAACTGCGTATCCAGCACGGCGGTCAACCTTATCGTGTTCTGTACGCCTTCGATCCACGGCGCACAGCGATCCTATTGATCGGCGGCAGGAAAGCCGGGGACCAGCGATGGTACGAGACTTTCGTGCCTATTGCTGATCGCCTGTACGACGAATATATCGCCGAACTGAAAAGGGAGGGACCTATCGATGGCTAAATCTTTCAGGGAGCTCGAACACAAAATGTCGCCGCCCGCCCGCGCAAGGTCGGAAGTGAAGGCGCGGAAACTGATCGAGGAGATGCCGCTGAGCGAGATGCGCGCGGCGCGGGAGCTTACGCAGGAGCATCTGGCCAGGCTGCTCCACGTCAAGCAAGCGTCCATTTCGAAACTGGAACGCCGCGCCGACATGTATATCAGCACCCTTCGCGGCTTCGTGCAGGCCATGGGCGGCGAATTGGAGATCACCGCCCGCTTTCCGGAAGGCGATGTCCGGATCAGCCAGTTCGATCTGGAGAAGCCGGCGTAAACCTTGCTGGGGCCCGCGGTCCTTACGCCAGTCCCTTTTGTTCGCGGTCCGGGCCTTCCAGGTCTACGCCGTCGGTGCGCAGCGCCTTCTGAATCTCGCCGGCTTTCAACTCGCGCGGCGCCCGGCCCGTCCGGGCAGAAATGGCCGCGGCGATGCCGGCGGCGTGTCCCGTGGCCATGCAGTTGCCCATGCTCTTTCCGGCGGCAGCGCCCATGTGGGTGGCGGAGATGCATCGGCCCGCGACGAGCAAGCCGTCCATGCCGATCGGCAGGATGGATCGGTACGGCACGTCGTGAACCTTCATCCTGGTGTACGCGCCGCCGCGCTGGCCTCCGGTATCCAGGAAACCGGCGCGCCAGGCGATGGCGTCGTCGAAGCGGCGCCCCGCCATGGCATCCTCCTCGGTGACGAGATACGCGCCCTTGACGCGGCGCGTCTCGCGCACGCTCACCTGCGGGCCGCCGGCCGCCCATTCGATCTGTTGGAGGGCCGGGTTGTCCGCCTCGCGGATGGCCTGGATCATTTGCAGGGCCTGGCGCCGGCTGGCGCACTCCGCCTTGCTGCGGGCCGCGGGGTCGGTGGCGTCGATCCTCCCCATATCGGCCGTGCCGGCATGGTTCACCCACCACGAATTGCCGCCTGCCACCTGCTTGATCTCGAAGAACCCCGAGGTGATCAGAGGGTGCTTCGCCCGGCCGTTGCGCAGCGCGCGGTCCACGTCGGCGGGCTTGATCTTCGACCGGTCGATGTTGGAGAGCGTGACTGCCAGGGTCATGGGCATCAATTGATCGGGATCGGTCATGGTCTCCGCGCCGGAGTAGAACGCCACGTCCGCGTCGCCGGTGCAGTCCACGACGCACCTGGCGCGGATGGTCATCAGCCCGCGCTTGGTGGCCACCACCACGCCGGCCACGCGGTTGCGCTCCACGATGGCGTCTACGGCGCGCATGTGCACCAGGTAGTTTGCCCCGGCCGCGTCCAGGGCGTCGAGGATGGCGACTTTCAGATACTCGACGTTGGTCCAGACCTCGTGCGCTCCCAACCGCGCGGCCTGGTCGCCGTACGCCGTGAGCTTGGAGATGAGCAGTTCGTGCACCGCGGAGCGCGGCTTGCCGCCCGGGCGCATCTGGTTCATCTGCATGCCCAGCGCCCACGCGGCGACGCCGCCGAAGAACGAGTGGTTCTCGATGAGCAGGGTCTTCGCCCCCGCGCGCGCGGCTCCAATCGCCGCTCCGGCCCCGGCCGAGCCGCCGCCGGCCACGAGGACGTCGACCGTGTCGAGAACGGGATAGCGGGACCCGCCGGTCTGGCCCGAAGCGGCTCCGATCGCCGCGGCCGAGCCCAGCGCCGCTTTTGAAAAGCCGCGCCGCGAGATGTGATTGCCCATGATCTTATTGACCTCCGGAAGCGCCGTTATAGCATGCGGCGGTTTCGATGTGCTTCCATGGAAGGAGGCCCATGACTACCCGCCGCGCGTTTCTCGCCGCATCCTCCGCTCTCGGCTTCCAGGCCGCCCGCTTGTCCGCGGACGCCACCTTTACCAGCCAGCGCCCGCCGCTCGAGCAGCGCAGGTTCACCAGTCCCGCGGTGGAGAGCCGCATCGAAGAGGTCAAGAGGACCGTCGCCGACCCGGAATTAGGATGGATGTTCGAGAACTGCTTCCCCAATACCTTGGACACCACCGTTCGCACCGGGGACCTGGACGGCAAGCCGGACACGTTCGTCATCACGGGCGATATCGACGCCATGTGGCTGCGCGATTCCACGGCGCAGGTGTGGCCCTACCTGCCGCTGGCGAAAGCGGACCCCAAGCTGCAACGGATGCTGGCCGGCGTGATCCGCCGCCAGACCCGCTGCGTCCTCATCGACCCGTACGCCAACGCGTTCAACTACGGCCCCACCGGCAGCCCCTGGGCTAAGGACCTGACCGCTATGAAGCCCGAACTGCACGAGCGCAAGTGGGAGATCGATTCCCTGTGTTTCACGGTGCGGCTGGCGCATGGCTACTGGAAAGCGACGGGCGACGCATCGTGCTTCGACGAGTCGTGGAAGCGCGCGTCGGCGCTGATCGTCCAAACGTTCCGCGAGCAGCAGCGGATGAAGGACCGCGGGCCGTACCGGTTCCAGCGCAGCTCGGCGGTCTCGACCGATTCGCTGCCCCACGGGGGCTACGGGAATCCGGGGCGGCCGTGCGGGCTGATTCATTCCGGATTTCGTCCCTCCGACGACGCCTGCATCTTCCCCTTCCTGATTCCTTCGAACTTCTTCGCCGTGACGGCCCTGGAGCAGTTGCGCGAGATCCATGCGACGGAGCTGAACAACGCGGCCTTCGCGCGGCAATGCGGCGATTTCGCCGCCGAAGTGCGGGAAGCGCTGGCCCAGTACGGCAAGGCGAGGCATCCGCGGCGAGGGGAGATCTACGCCTACGAAGTGGACGGGTACGGCAGCGCGCTGCTGATGGACGACGCGGGGATGCCGGGCCTGCTGGCGATGCCGTACCTCGGGAGCGTACCGGCTACCGACCTGGTGTATCGCAACACGCGGGCCTTCTCGCTCAGCGACGACAATCCGTACTTCTATCGCGGGACGGCCGCCGAGGGGCTGGGCAGCCCGCACGCCGGGCTGGGGATGATCTGGCCGCTGGGCATCATCGGCCGGGCCCTGACGAGCAGCGACGAGCAGGAGATCGCGGGGTGCCTGGCGGCGCTCAAGGCGACGCATGCCGGCACCGGCTTCATGCACGAAGCGTTCGACCGCAACGACGCGACGCGCTTCACACGCAAGTGGTTCGCGTGGGCCAATACGCTGTTCGGCGAGCTGATCCTGACGGTGGCCGCCAAATACCCGCGCCTGTTGCGCGGCTGAGGGCGCGCCGGCCCGCCAGTTTACTGCAGCGAGGAGGGGAGGTAGCGCCGCTTGTACGGGCAGCGCTTCTTGAATTCCGTGAAATTCACGGCGAGGCCCAGGCCGGGGCCCTCGGGAAGAGGCACCGTACCGTCTTTCTGCACGGGATACTTGCCGTCCGTCAATTCGACATACAGATCGTCGTCGGCCGATTCCCATTCCTGCACCAGGAAGTTGCGGCACACGGACATGGCGTTCAGCGACGCAACGTGGCCGATGGGGCCGCTGCACTGATGCGGGGCAACTTCGGCGCCATAGGTTTCGGCGAGGTTGGCGATCTTGCGAATCTCGGTGATGCCTCCGGCGTGCATCACGTCGGGCTGGATGATGGCGGCGCCCTTGCGCTCGAGCAGCGCGCCGAACTCGTATCGCGTAAACAGCCCTTCGCCCGTGGCGATCGGCACGGGCGACCGGGCGGCGACATCAGCCAAGCCTGCCGGGGATTCGCGCAGCGTGGGCTCTTCGATCCACAACGGCTTGTAGGGCGCGATGGCCTGGGCCATTTCCACCGCCGAGCGGACGGAATAGGTCTCGCTGGCTTCGAGAGCCAGGTCCATCGAGTTGCCGATGGCGCCGCGTACGGCTTCGAGCTCGCGCATGAGCCTCGCGGTCCGCTCCTTTTCCGGCAGCCCCATGGGCACCGACCATTTCACCGCGGTCCAGCCCCTGGCACTGGTCTCGCGGGCCCATTGGGCGAAAGCTTGGGGCGTCCGCTTGTCGCCCGTGAGCGAGGCGTGCCAATGGGTGTAATACACGCGCAGGCGCGGCTTGAGCGGGCCCTGGAGCAGACGCCACACGGGCAAGTTGAGCCGTTTGCCTTCGATGTCCCACAAGGCGATGTCGATGGCCGACAGCGCGGTCATGGCGGGCGGGCCGTTGCGCCAGCGCGAGAGCAGATAGTAACTGCGGTTCCAGTGCTCCTCGATGCCGCTGGGGTCCCGCCCCACGTAGCTCTCTTCGAGCCACCGCAGCTCGTTCTCCACGGCGTCCTCGCGGCCTTCCAGAGTACCCTCGCCGAGACCCGTGAGGCCGGCATCGGTTTTGACCTCGACGAACAGCAGGTCGCGCCAGCGCAAGCTCACCTTGTGGATCTCGAAGCCGGTGATCTTGATGCGGCCGGGAGGAGTGGCCGCCAGCATGGGGAGACAGGCGAGCCCTCCGGCGATGCGCGAAACGCACTCGCGGCGCGTTGGTCGGGCTGCACGTTCCATCGCGTTCCTCGCTATCCTTTCCGCGCCGGGGTGGCGGAGGGCACGGTCCTCTGCAACGGGACACCATTCTTGCGGTAATCGAAGACCACCTCGGCGATGCGCGCGCCGATCACTTCGAAGCGCTTCAAATCGCGCGTGCCGACGCCGAGTTCTTCGGCCAGGCGCAGCGTGCTGTCGCAGGTTTCAAAGGGCGCGGTGCCGCGGTCGGCCATGGGATCGAAGCCCATGACGGCGGCGCCCACGGCATCCACGCACACGGTGTTGGTTCCGGCCACCAGCAGGTGCGGTGTGACGTGGCGGGTGTTGCGGCCGATGCCTTCGCCGCCGCTCTGAGATTCGATGCCGTCGATGATGGCGAGGTGCACGGGCCGGGCGGCCACCAGGTCGGCCACGCAGCGCGGCACGCGGTAGCCTCCTTCGCGGGGGCTCTCAGGGTGGATTTCCGGCGGAGAACTCTTGGAAGGCTGGCGGTTGCCCTGGTGGATGGGGAACCGCCCACCCAGGGGCACCAGGCCCGGCTCGTCATCGGGCGCGCCCTCGCCGTAAATGGTGCACGGCGTCATGCCGAAGCAGTTCTTCATCGACAGCGTGATGCCCGCGGTCAGGTGTTCTTTCATCTTGCCGATGGAGACGAAAACGTCGCAGTCTTCGTAGGAGTGGTTGAGGTCAAACGCTGGGAACAGGTGGCCGCCATGGGGCACCGGGAAGCGGCTGTACTTTTTCCCGTAGCCCAGGAAGTTGGTGTTTTCGAACTCCACGTTCGCCGCGGCGCGGGTGAAGACCGCGGGGTCCCAGCCGGCGGCGGTCATATATTCCGGGACGGGCTCGGCCGATTTCCAGGGGCTTTCGAGCAGGCGGATCCGGCGCGCGCCGGCTTTCCCGAGAAGGTGAACGGTGGCCGCGATCACGGCGGGGTGCGTCCAGGTGGTGAAGCCGATCGGGATGAAACCGAGACGAGAGTCGGGGTTGCCCGTGAGGTTGATTTTGACCGCCACGGTCTTGCCTTTGACGAGGCGTCCCAAACCCGCCGAGCTGGTCGAACATGGTGTTCAGCGCCGGCAGCAGCTCCGCATCGTAGGACCGGCAGCGGGCGAGCGCCACGGGAGCCGCGGGCGCCTCGATTGCCCGGCCGGCGCGCGGCAGGAGACCTGCGCCGAGGGCGGCCATTCCGCTCGAGGCCAGCAGCCGGCGGCGAGTCATCCGGCAATCCATTCTCGGTTCATTCGTCATAATGTAACCTTCCCACGGCTCACGATTGGAACTCCAGCGCTGCGTAATACGCAAACGGGGGCAGATGAAACTCCATCCGGCCCTCCACCCGCACCGGCTCCAGCATTGCGGGCTGGTCCGTTCCGATGGTGTACAGGGCCGCCGAACGCCATGGCCGTGCCGCCGCCAGGCTCACCGACTCGTTGGGCCGGCCGGTGAAGCCCACCAGTTGGAGCAGGGCCGCGCGGCCGTCCGGAGCCGCCGAGTAGTGTCCCCACAACGACCGGGCGTTGAACAAGGTGACCGGATCGTGGCGGCGGCTTACCAGGTTGTGGACGTCGGCGGCGAGGAAATAGGGATCGTCCCAGTCCCGCGTGGCCGCGGCGACCGAGCCCTTGCCGAAGGACCGCAGCTCATATCCGGCAACCGGGCATGGGACGGTCTTCTCGCCCGGGAACTGACCGGCCAGCGCGCGGGGCACAATGAGAAGGCCGCCGGCACGGACGAACGCGGCGAGCTTGTTTTTCAGCTCGGAGGAAGGCGGATCGTTGTCCACGATCAGGACGGCCGGCAGTCCCTCCAGTTTGTGGCTCGCCGGAACGGACCGGACCAGGACGCGATAGAAGAGGTTGCGCCGGGCGGCGAGATTCAGCATTTCCTGGCCCAGGAACTCGTCCTTTCCGGCGAAGCTGGAGAGAATGCCGATCGAGCCCCAGGGTTCCCAGCCGGTCCACTGCCGGTGTTTTTCGAAGAACGCGAGCGCGGCCAGGATGCCGCGCCACGTCTTCAGGGCATCCTGGTTGCCGGCTGGCAATCCCTGGCGGAGCCCGTCATCGAGCGCGACCATCCACCGTGCTCCGCTGGCGGCGGAGTCGGCAATCGCGATGCTGTAGGCCGCCTCGCCCGGCACGGGATCGTCTTTGGCAAGTTGGAAGCCGAGCCACACTGCGCGGCGCGGCGCGCGCACGGCGGCCAGCCTGGCGACCCAGGTGTTGGAGTCGATCCAGGGAGCGCCGGTGGGACCCGCATCCACCGCGCCGCGCGTACGTTCCGACAGCTTGATGCGCGGCCAGACGAGTCCGGTGATGGCGATCCGCGGAGCAGGGGAGTCCCAATTGACCTCGGACAGCGGAGTCGCCGCCAGCGCGCTCCACTCCAGTGCGGTCAGGCCCGCGGCGCGGGCCGCATCGACAACCGGTTGGGCGCTGCGCAGGCTCTCGAACAGCAGGCAGTTGATCGGACTTGCGGCAAACAACCGCAACAGCGCCGGGTCGGTCCAGGCGGACGGCCAGCGAAAGGGGACCAGTGGATCGGATGACAGTTTCTGGCCGGGCGTTTGAGGAGTCATATTGCCCTCCCGATAAAGAGAGTATCACCATGAAGCATGGCGGGAGTGAACTGTTTCGGACGGACGCCTCGGGTATCCTGATCTAAGGAGCAAACATGGAATACAGATTGTTGGGCGCGAGCGGGCTGGAAGTTTCGGTGCTGAGCTTCGGCACGATGACGCTGGGCGGCGAAGGGCGGTTCGCCGCCATGGGCAACGTGCAGGTGGAAGAGGCGCGGCGCCACATTGAAATCTGCATCGACGCCGGCGTGAACCTGTTCGACACGGCCGACGTCTACTCGTTCGGGAAGTCGGAGGAGGTGCTGGGCCAGGCACTGGGCGCGCGCCGCAAGGAGATCGTGCTGGCGACCAAAGCTTTCGTCGGACTCGAACCCGGGACCAACAAAGCCGGTCTCTCTCGCCGCCACCTGATAGAAGCCTGCGAGGCGAGTCTCCGCCGCCTGGGGACCGATTGCATCGACCTTTACCAGGCCCACAACTTCGACTCTCTCACGCCGCTCGACGAAACCCTGCGCGCCTTCGACGATCTGACCCGCGCCGGGAAGATCCGTTACGCCGGCTGCTCCAACTACTCGGGTTGGCAGCTCATGAAAGCCCTGTCGATCTCGGACCGGCTGGGGATTCCGCGCTACATCTCGCAGCAGATCAACTACTCGCTGCTGGCCCGCGACGCCGAGCACGAACTGGTCCCCGCCGGCCTGGACCAGCGGACCGGCATTATGGCCTGGAGCCCGTTGCAGTTCGGCCTTTTGTCCGGCAAATTCTGCCGCGGCCAGGCGAAGCCTTCGGAGTCGCGGCTGAACAGCCTCGACGCTCCCGGCGCCATCGATGAAGAGCGGCTCTACAAAATCGTCGACGCACTCGCTGAAATCGCGGGCCGGCGCGGGGTCTCCATCTCCCAGGTTGCGCTCAACTGGGTGATCCGCAAACCCGGCGTGGACACCGTCATCATCGGCGCGCGCAACGAGCAGCAACTCCGCGACAACCTCGCGGCGGCCGACTGGACGCTCACGGGCGCCGAGGTGGAACGGCTCGACGAAGTCAGCGACCTCCCGCTGCCTTACCCCTACTGGCACCAGCGGAAATTCGCCGCGGACCGCAATCCGGCGCCGAAACACGCGCGGTAGGAACGCCGTGGCAGCGAAAATGTACGAGCAAAGCCAATTTCGGATTAACTTTCAAAAGAACGACCGCACTGTGGGGGCCTGCCCCCGACAGGTACGGCAAGACACACGTATCCCGGCCTCTCACGAGAGTTTCGTTGCGGCGGCCGGGGCTTGCCCAGACATCGGACCGGGACGGACCCTGGAGGGTTCCGCGCCGTGCGTGGTCCGGCCGCCAGTGATTTGAGCCGCATCTTCAAAGGGATCAGCACGCTATTGGGCGTCTTACCTTCGATTCGACGACTGACTCTCAGGTGACCCGATGCTTCCCAATGGCATCGAGTGATCCAGAACCGCGGTCCCAGGGTCTCCCCGTCGAACCTACAGAGGTTCGGGCTTTCTTAAGGCCCACGCGGGGAGTCCAGCACCACCAAACATGCAACGCTTCCTGGCCAGGAAGAAGAGCAGCGATTTATGGCCCCGGGTTGGCCCGGGCCACAAACCGATCCTCGATTTGAAGATAACATCGAGGCAAGAGGGTTCTTGGGATTAGGACGGGGAAGTGTTTTAGAATCAGCGCAAAATATTTTCAAACTTTTGTGACTCAACTTCACGGCCCCTCGGGCCTTCACCGGGACGGATCAGGAAAGTCTGTACATCACAGTAAGAAGATATTAAGATCTAATTCTCAGGGCAGGCCGGCACGGTTCTGGCGGTCTCCAGGGAGGTATTGACGATGGCCAAGCGTTCTCACATCGTAATGATACCCGGCTTCGGCGGCTTCGATGCGCTCGGGAAGATCGAGTACTACGCCGGCGTCACGAGCGTCTTTCAACAGTGGAACGGGAAACGGAAAGCCGGAGAGCCAGCCGTACTCCACTACTTCGACAACCTTCCGACCGCGGCGGTGGTCACGCGCGCGGCACGATTGCGAAGCTACCTGGCGAAGCGCATGGCGCGCGGCGAGATTCTGAAGGACGACGATGTGGTCCTGGTGGGTCACTCGACCGGCGGGCTGGATATCCGCCAGCTCATCTCCGACCTGCACGACCTCGAGAACCCCGAGGCAACCGCCGACGGCGGAATCCGGCTGAAGCGCGCGGACATCCGCAAGCGCGTGAGTCGCGTGGTGTTCCTCTCGTCTCCCCAGTGGGGCACCAACATCGCCGACTGGGTGCACTCGCACGGCTGCCTGCGCAAAGCGGCGGTCGCCGAGATGCGCGCCGCGGTGGCGGGCTCACAAGTGTACGTGCTGGACCAGATTGAAGAGCGGATCACCGGCGCCGCGGCTTGCCTCACCGGCGCGGATGTGCTGCGGGCGGCGCAGGACGCGCTCACCGAGGCCAACGAAGGCTTTGGAGAGCCGAGTCCGCAGCGGAGGGCGGATGCACACGAAGCCGCATCGGAGCTAGCGCTCTATCTTCGCGAAATGGCGTCGGATTTCCATGCGATCGACGACCTCACTTCGCAGCGTCCAGACAGCGGACCGAAGAGCCCGGCGCATTTCAATCGCGAAGAGCGCCAGAGGGAGCGCGAACGGTGGAACGATCCGCCCATCCGCACCCTGTCGTATGCCACGGTGGCCAAGAGCCCGTTTCCTTTCGCTTCGGGACTGCCCGCGCCGGTGTGGGACCTGGCGAACCCGTGCACCTACCCCGAGATCTCGAAGGACCCCCGACTGAGCGCGGACACCGATATCGCCTATCGTATTTGCTACCGCGCATGCGCGGGCGGTCCCTTCCGGCGGCCCACGGATGGCGGCGAAGTGACCCGGCGCATGAACGGGGCGCCGAAGGGACCTCTCCAACCGTGGGACAACGACGGCATCGTGAATACGGCTTCCATGCTGTGGGCCAAAAGCGAGAATGTGCTGGTGGCGGGCGACCACCTGGACATCGTCGGGCACTACAAGGCAGTCAAAGCCGGAGACGGCGGCAGACAGGGGCGCGAGTATCGATCTTACGATTTGCTGAAATCGGTTCCGCGGTTCAGCGATGGGATGTTCCAGAATATCTGGACCGAGATTTTCGATTTCGCGGTGGGCAAAAAAGGATTACTCTAACCGCCGCCTGGTCTTGTCCTTCCACAGACGAGCGCCCCCCACAAATGCGTTTCGGTTGTCGCCCAGGCGTGCGCCCGGAGGTAGCTTCTTGAGGTGCTTGGAATTTCCGCCGCCTAATACCACGTACTCGGCGCATAAGGCGTCCTTGAAGCGCTTTACGACATCGGCGACGTGGCGCCGCCAACTCTTTTTTCCTAACCGTTCGAGACCCCGGATACCAACATAGTACTCGTAGTCCTTCCCCTTCTTGTAGGGAAGGTGCGCCAACTCCATCGGTGCGAGCATCCCATCGACAATCATGGCCGACCCGAGCCCGGCGCCGAGGCCCAGAAAGAGCATCCGGCCACCTTGGTAGCTTCCGAGCGCCTGCATGGCAGCGTCGTTGAGGACCTTGACGGGGCACCCGAAGGCCTTGGCGAAATCAAATCCAACCCATCCGCCGGCGAGATTGCGGGGCTCGTCCACCGGATGGCCGTGGAACACAGGGCCCGGATAACCGATGGAGATGACTTTATACTCCCAATCCTTTACCATGCGCTTTACATCTCGCACCATTCTGGTTGCCGTCATGGAGGAGCCGGAAGGAATCTTGCGCTCCTCGCGTTGACCCGTGATCCGCACCTTGACGTTCTTTCCTCCGACATCGACCACGAGGATCCTGTCGGCTTTTCGCGCGGCGGCTGTCATAGTTCTTCTCCAGAAGGCCAAAAAGGTCCGTTTCCGAGGGTCCGCGGCCTTCGCCGGGTTTTCGACGTCATCGGATCCGGCCAAGACTCGGCCGCATCTCGCAGACTCGGGAATCGCTCGCCGTGAATGCTGCCTCCCCAGATGTCTCGTACGGCAATACCTGTTGGCCCTCATCTTGCTTGGCAATCCGGCACCCAAATCCTCGACGGATGAGCTCCTGAGACGGTCATCCGATATCGGCTCGTGTGGACCGCATCGAGCGCCGTGAAAGAAGGGCGAGGCAGTTCGCCGGAGGCTCGCGCCGGTATACGCTGCACGGCTTACCCGTGCTGCACAACGCCTGGTTCGGCGCCCGGTTGGCCCCTTTGCTGGTGTGACCGTGCGGCACTTCTTGCCTTATGGACGGCAGGACTTGCACTTACAAGCTCGTTGAAGCCTCTGGTTTCACCCTTTGTGTTCTCATACATCCGGATGTGGTCCCCAATCTGCACTGGATGAGAGGAGAGGTGAATATGACGACTGTATTGATTGTTCTTCTGGTGTTGTTTCTACTGGGTGGCGGGGGCTGGGGATACTCTCGTTGGCGCGGGTAGCGCGAAGGGAAATCAGGACAGAGGTGGGGCGGGAGACGCAGGCGTGAAAGAGGAATTGCAGTGTCATTCGGAATCTATATTATCGGGTTCTTGATAGTAATCGGCGGGTTAATCTATGGAGCCGTGATACTGCATTTGGCCGCGCATTGGATCGCAGTAGGTGCGATCGTACTCATGGGCCTCGGGATTCTGAAGGGCGTCCAAGCCACGCGAGGAAAAGATCCGTCGCAATAAGAGGAAAAGATCCGTCGCAATAAAAGGAAACGTTCTCTCTCGCCGACGAACCACCCAGTTGCAATTCTTGCGTGATCCGGCAGGTTTTAGTGGAAGGTGCTGCGGAGACCGGCTCTTGATTCTCTACTATGAGGACCACGGCTCGGGCCGGCCGGTGGGTTCTCCGGCCTGGCGACCTGCCTTCTCATCATTAGCAGGCTTAACAGGTTTGGTCCCAAATCTGCTCATACCATACTTGATATGAGGATAAGAATGTTGAACTTGAAGACTCTCAATCTGTGCTCCGCATTGCTTGCGCTGCTGGTCGCCGGGGTGTCTGTAGGATGCTCGCAGACGTCCGCGAAATCACCCGACGTTACCGCCGACATTCGCAGATCGCTGGATCAGGCCGGCCTCAAGGATGTTTCCGTCAGCCAGGATCGCGACAAGGGCGTAGTGACCCTGGGCGGACGCGTCGAAAGTGACGGAGACAAGGCACAAGCGCAATCCATTGCAGCGTCCATCGCGGGCAGACAAGTTGTGTCGGGCCAGATTGCGGTGATTCCGCGGGGCGCCGAAAGTGAAGCCAAGGCCGTGAATTCGGATCTGGACAAGGGCATCGAGCAGAACCTGGATGCCGCTCTCATCCAAGCCAAGCTTCACGAGGGCGTAACGTACGAGGTCAAGAACCACGTCGTCACGCTGAAGGGCGACGTCGACTCTGAATTCAAGCGCCGGCAAGCTGAAATGGTCGGGGCTTCAGTTCCGAACGTTCAGCAGGTCGTCAACGAACTGCAAGTCAAGAATCAAAAGGCTACTTCGTCAGAGCCGAGATAAACTTCAAGGAGACATACCGGGATAGGCGCTTCGTGTTTCCCGGATTGCCTTCACTGAAGTAAAGACGTAAGGAGAGATGAAATGAAACAGAGCGTGAAAGATCAGATCGCAGGCAAGGTTCATGAAGTGAAAGGCGACATCAAAGAGACGGCCGGGCAGGTCACCAACAATCCTAACTTAGAGTCTGAAGGCAAGGCCGAAAACCTCGCCGGTAAGATTCAAAAAAAGGCGGGACAGGTTGAAAAGGTGTTTGAGAAGTAGATCAGCGGGGGGCGAGTAAACGCTCTCCAAAGAAAAGGAGATTCACAATGCTCATGTTGATTATCATTTTGCTGTTGGTTTTGGGACTTGGTGGCGGATACTACGGCCATAGCAGATGGGGTTACGGTGGGGGCGCGGGCATGGGGTTAGGCACCATATTGATCGTTCTCCTCGTAGCCTACATGCTTGGGGTTTTTCACTAACAGGATGATGAAAGATCCGGAAGACGGATTTTGAGGCCGCCGATAAACGCCGATGAACGCGGATAAATGAACAGCGGATAAAGCTATTTGTTTTTGGGAACTATTCGAGACGATATGGTGTCCCAAGCAAAAGGAGTACTTGCGACTGTGCGGCGGCGAGCCTGGGCTTCACGAATGTGGCTGGCGGCCATGTTACTGGCCAGGGCGAGGGCGCCGGCGCAGGATGCGTTTGTCGAGCGGTGGAAGGAACTCGCGGGAGGACAACCGGAAGGGGTGAAGCTCACCGCGACGGCCCCGAGGACCGCGTTCTTCCTCGGCGAGGCTATTCCCCTCAAGCTGGAGTTCACGTCCACGCGGGCACGTGCGTTTTTGGCGGACAGCAGGTTGCAGGACAGAGTCGGGCGGATGAACTACACCGAGGAGTTTGTCGCGGCCCCGGCGTCGCTCTGCGAAGACCCGCTGGAGGGTCTGCCGGGCGGCATGGGCGGCATGGGCGGACTGTCGGGCGGGCCGGTGGTTCTGTCCGAAAAGCCGTTCGCGGTTGAACGCGTGCTGAACGAATGGGTGCGGTTCCGCCAACCAGGGGAGTATCGCGTCTATGTCGTCAGCACACGGGTGAGCCAGGTCGGGCGCGGCAAGGCGGTGGAGCTGGTGTCCGATGTCCTGACACTGGAGATTCGTCCCGCGCCGGGAACCTGGGTGAACGAGCAGATCGCCGCGGCTAAGAAGACGCTGGACGCGCCGGCGGCGCCTGGCGGGCAGACGGTGGAGGAGCGGCTGGGCGCCATCCGCGCGCTGCGCTTCCTCGACAGCCCGGAGGCGGCGGCGGAACTCGTGCGGCGCCTGGCGGCAGGGCAGGACGTGGACTCGTTCCCGGCTTACGTGGGAGTACTCGGATCGGCGCACCGAAAGCAACTGCTGCCGCTGATGGAACAGCGCCTGGTCGCGGCCGATCAGCCGGTCCAGGACCGTTACCTGGACACGCTGGCGCAACTGGCGGAGCTGGTGGCGTCGGGCGGAACGATGCGGGCGTACCCCAAGGATGAGGCCGGACAGAAGGCGTGGCAGGCGGAATCGAAGCGGCGCGCGGACGTTCGGGAGAAGAAACAGAACGAGTACGCAGCGCGGCTGATCGCATCGCTGCCCGCGAAACAGCCGCAGGCGCGGGCGGTCTCGCTCAACACGCTATTCGATTTCGGCACGCGGAACGACGTGCAGCAGCCGTGGCTGGGGAGCGTGGCGGCGTCGCTGATCGCCGACTTCCACAGCTTGCCGGCGATGACACAGAGTTCGTTGCTGGAGTACCGCTGGAGCGCGTTGAAGGGGCCGGCGATGCTTCCGGTGCTGCGGGACCTGGTGGCGAACCCGCCGCCGCAGCAAGCCTATCCGGCGATTCAAAGCGTGGCCTTGCGGCGGCTCTACGAACTTGCGCCGGACGAAGGGAAGAAGATCATCCTGGACGAGATCCGGCGGCCGACGAAAAGCCTACCGTTCTCCTCGCTGGCTATGCTGCCGGACGCCGCGCTTCCCGAATTGAACGATGTACTGGCGGAGCGTTTCGACTCCCTGCTCATTTTGCGGTACGCGACGGGCGATATCGTGAAGCGCGTGGAGGGCGCATATCTGGCGCGGAACGCGGCGATGTGCGCGGGGCCGCTGGCATTCTATTTCCTGAAGTACGATGTGCCGCTCGGGGAGCGGCTGCTGCGCGAGGATTTCGCCAAGTCCGGCGCCGCTCCGGTGTGCTACGACATGGGGTTTCAGTTTCTACAGTTGGGGAGATGGGCGTACAGCCCGGCGCTGGAACGGCTGGCGATCGAGTCGCTCACGAGCCCCAAAGTGCCGGTCAAGCGCGGCGCGGCAGAGGTGCTGGGCAAGTACGGCACGGCGGCCGCGGAGAAGCCGCTGTGGGACACCATGGAGTATTTTCGCTCGTGGTGGAAGGGGCGCGAGGAAGAGCTGAAGGAGAAGATCGGCGAGGAGGGGATGCAGTTGGAACGCGCCCTGCGGATTGCGCTGGCAACCGCGGACGGATGGGTGCTCCAGGAAACGGAACTCCGGCGGCTGCTGGCGCAGTGCAGCAGCGAATGGTGCAGGACAGAGGTTACGTCATGGATCGGCACCGCGAAGACGCCGGTGAGCATCGGATTCTCGCCGTACCAAGAGACCGGGATCCTCTACAGCGTGGCGCAGTACGGCCCGGGCAACGAGGAGTGGCTGCGCCGGAAAGTGGCGCAATACCCGGAGGCGACCGCGTTCCGAGTGTCGCATTGGCAGAACGAGGCGCAGATTCCCGGGTTGCAGGAAGCGCGGGAGCGCGCGGAGAGCATCGTGCGCGACTCGGGGCGGATGCTGGAGCAGTGAAGCCGAGGCCGGTTCGCGGTGGTTCGATATAATCGGACGATTATGCATCGCATGGCCGCTGTCGCCCTTTCTGCGATTGGCCTTTTGCACGGGCAGCCAGCCCCGGCACAAGCGCCAGGTACTCCAACGCCGGTGAACTTCGAAGTGGCATCGCTCAAGCCCAGCCAGCCCGGCGGGCGCGGCGGCGGGATACGGCCGGCCCCCGGCGGCGAACGGTACCTGGCAAACAATATCCCGCTGAAGGTCCTGATAACGGTGGCCTACCGGGTCAAGGCCGAACAGGTTTCCGGAGGGCCGGACTGGATCAACACCGACCCGTACGATATGAACGCCAAGGCGGAGCGGCCCTCGAGCATCGAAGAACTTCACACGATGCTGCAGAATCTTCTGGCGGAGAGGTTCAAGCTTCAGTTCCACCGCGAGACCAAGGAACTCCCGATATACGCGATGACGGTGGACAAGGGCGGTCCGAAGCTGCAGGCGCACGAGGCGCAGAGCGCGGGCGATCCGTGGATCGATCAGGCGGTGGAACAGTTTCTGCACATCAAGATGAAGGCCAAGTTCGTTCCCATGGATTATTTCGCCTGGCGGCTCTCGCAGATGCTGGACCGGCCGGTGGTCGACCAGACCAATCTCAAGGGCGGCTATGATTTCGATCTGTCGTTCACACGGGAACTGCCTCCCGGACTTCCCGAGGGCGCGCGCCTCAACGGAGAGCCGATCGACACGTCGGGGCCGACGATTTTCGAGGCGACTCGAGAGCAGTTGGGACTCAGGCTGGATCGACAAAAGGGTCCGGTGGAGATCATGGTGATCGACCACGCGGAGAAGGCGGCGGAGAACTGAGCAAGGGCTCCGCCCTTGAAAGCGGGCAGGGCCGGGCGCCTCAGGGCAGGGACGCCGCTCCCAGGATCAGCTCGGCGTGGCGCCGGAAGGACGGCTCGGGAGTCTTCCACGCGAGAGCCTTCTTCATGGCGTCCCGGGCTTCCGGATATCGCTCCAGCCGGTACAACACCCAGGCAAGCGCATCGTAGGTATATACGTCGCGGCGGAAGGCCAGCTCGTTGGTCGCCAGCTCCAGGGCGCGGTCGAGGCGGCGGCCCTCATCGGCGAGGACGATGGCCAGGTTGCGGTCGGTGTTTTCGAAATTGGCGCGCGCCAGGCGGTCCACGACGTCGAGCAGGGCCTCCTGCTTGCGGGCCTCGACTTTGTTGCCCTGCTCCAGATAGAGATCGCGGAGGGCGCCGGCATAGTCGGGCAGGGGCACGATGGCCTGGGCGCGGCTGTAGGCGGCGATGGCCTCGGCGGTGGCGTGCCGGGCGGCGGCAACACGGCCAAGGCCGGCAAACGCGGGATGGTAGCGCGGGAAGGTCTGAAGCGCGGCGTTGTAGTTGGCTTCGGCTTCCGGCAGACGGCCGGTTTTGAAATAGAGATTGCCCAGGTCCACGAGGCACCAGGCGAGGTTTTCGGGCGTGGCACTGGCGACGTGAACGGCCTGGCGCATGGCGTAGATGGCGCCCTCGGCATCGCCGGTGACGAAGCGGTACCAGGCCACGCGATTGTAGCTGGAGAGGCCGGGCCGGAGCATGAGCATCTGCTCGTAGGCCGACGCGGCGCGGTCGTAATCGCCGATTTCCATCAGGGCGTCGCCCATCATGCCCCACAGGCGCGGGTTCTGGGGGGCGGATTTGACGAGGGCTTCGGTGTTCTCGACGACCTTGGCGAAGTGGTGGCGATTGAGCTCGATTTCATTGGTGAGGACGAGGGCTTCGAGGTCGCCGGGCTTGCGGGCCAGGGCCTGCGCGACGAGCTTTTCGGCGCGCTCGAGGTAGCTGAAGTCGGTGGTCTCGCGCATTTTCTGGAGGTATGCCGCGGCCAGGTCTTCGAGAGCGGCCGGGTCGCCGGGCTGGGCGGCCAGGGTTTTCTGGCAGGCGGCGATGCGCTGGTCGGTGGAGAGCTGATCGGCGCGCGAGAAGTGCGCGGCCCAGGCGGCGGGAATGAGCAGGACGGCAAGTAAAAACGCACGCATGATTCCTCCTTAAAAGAAGCGGTCAGCTTTCAGCGCGGAGCTGATGGCTGAAAGCTGATCGCTGACCGCTTATGTCTAGTTGACCGGGCAGGGGCCGCGGGCGTCCGTACCGGACTGCGTGACGGTGAGGGGGCCGCATCCGAATTCGCCCGGATCGATGTGACGGCGGTTGCGGCCACTATTGGCCCACGCAACATACGGGAACGTTTCCTGGTAAGGAACGTCGTTGTTGTTGACGCCGTCGCCCAGCCGATAGGAGCCGTAGATGCCGCCGACCAGCGCTCCGGCCACGACGCGCATGGCGATATCGGTGACATCATCGGAAACACGGCGGCCGTTGGGGAAGCCGGCGCCATCACCGCCGAGCAGGCCCAGGCGGTTGCGCGCGGCGGGGTCGGTGGTGGGCTGCACGTTGGTGTTGAGGCGCAGGAGGTCGGCCACCGGTCCGGCGGGAATGGATTTATCGCCGAAGACCGGTGCGTACTGCACCAGCGGGAGGAGATCGACGCGGGGCGGTGGAGGGACGGCGATGCCGAAGACGGTGTTGAAGACGGTGGCCAGCAGGGGCGTGAGCGCATAGCTGGCAAACTGGGCATCGTCCTTGGGAAGGCTGCGGCTCCATTTATCTTTGTCGCCGGTGCCGATGATCAGCTCGTTGATGAGCGGATTGCCCATGCGCTGCACCTGCACAAAGCCGCCGGAGTCCTGGTTGGCACCGCTGCCGCGCACGGTCATCTGGGCGCGGTAGGTGGCGCCCCAGGAACCGATCACCGGCTTGCCAGGAGTCGTGACCATGGTGATGGGCACTTCGATGGCGATGCAATTCACGTTATAGCCGGAGAGGGTGTCGGCGGCCGAATTGGTGGTGGCGAGGTCCTCGGACGGGGTGAGAATGGGCGGGTTGCCGGAGAGGAAAGCGCCGGGGCGGAAATTCAGGGAGTCGAACGTGGCGCCGAGGTCGATATAAAAAGGATCGTCCACGGTGCCGGCGAAGACGCGGACACCGTTGCCGAGGCTGTAGATGCCCTGGTGGGCGAGCGCGGGGTAGTTGGGCATGGTGCGCGGCCCGACGTTGGAGGGCACGGCGTAGAGCGTCTGCTTGCCGGTGAGATCAGTGCGGACGGCGGAATCGCCGGCGCCCTGGACCATGGTGACGGTGTAATGCTGGCGCAGGCTCAGGCCCGCGGAGCCGGCGCCGTCGAGGGCGGTAATGGCCGGCGGGATGATGCCGCCGATGCCTCCGCCGGCGCCCACGAATCCGGTGAAAACGCCAGGCGCGCGGACTTCGGTGGTGAAGCGGAATTCGAAGCTGATGTCCTCGACGGCGTCATAGGTGTTGTCGATTTTGATGCTGTAGAGCACATCGGGATCGAAGGGGAAGTAGTTGGGGCCATTGGCCGGCTCGAGCAGCGGATCGACATCCAGGATGAATGTGACCTTGCTCGGATCGTCATAACTGACGAACGCAAAGAAATCGGTAATGTCGGCCGGATGGTCCAGTGCGGTCAAAGGCGCTTCCCGGTGGCTCGCGGCGAAAAAGGGAACTGGCGCCGCGAGCATGGCCGAGAGTAGCGCGGCAACGTAAGGTGTGAGTCTTTTCACGTTTCCGAACCTCTGAGTGAAATTTGCTGCTTCACCGGATGGATACGATCCCGGCGGGCGGATCGGATTCAGGATGGCGTAAATTTTGCCGCGGAACTTCACGCGGGCTCATTTCGTAACCAAATAGCTCCGCGGCAGTATAAAGGATCAGGAGGCGACCTTGCCCGACACCCGCGGTCTGTCCGCACTCGACAGCATCTGGAAGGACCTGCGCTATACGTTTCGAACGCTGCGCCGGGACTCGGGATTCACCACCTTCGCCGTTCTGATCGTGGGGCTGGGGATCGGGGCGAGCGCCACGGTATTCAGCGTGGTGGACACCCTGCTGCTTCGCCCGCTGCCGTTTCACGCTCCGGAGCGGCTGGTGTGGATGGCAAACCACGACACCAGCGGGCTCTCGGGCCAGACGACGCAGGTGGACTACCTGCTGGACCTGCGCGAACGCAACCGGTCCTATTCCGACCTGGCGGGCTATTTCGCCTTTTACGGCGTCGGTGACAATCTGCTGAGCGGCCAGGGCGAGCCGGAGCGGCTCAGTGGAGTGCCGGTGTCGGAGAATTTCTTCCAGGTGCTGGGAGTGCAGCCGCAGATCGGCAGGCTGTTCAACGCGGAGGAGTGCAAATGGCACGGGCCCAAGGCGGTGCTGCTGAGCCACGGGCTGTGGGCCAGGAGGTTCGGCTCGGATCCGGGGCTGGTGGGGCAGAAACTGACCATCAACGACGAGCCGGTCACGGTGGCGGGAGTGCTGCCGGCATCGTTCGATTTCGCTTCGGTCTTCGCGCCGGGCAGCCACTTCGACCTGTATTTTCCGTTCCCGCTGAGCAACGAGACGAACCGCTGGGGCAACACGATGGCGATCATCGGGCGGCTGAAGCCCGGCGTTTCGATCGGCAGTGCCCGGGCCGAGCTGAGGATCCTGGCGGAGCAGATCACCCAGGCCCATCCGGAGCGTAACACTTTTGAAGGCAAGCTCACGCCGCTGGCGGAACACGTGAGCGGGCGGATCCGGCCGGCGCTCGTGGTGCTGGCGTGCGCGGTGGGGGTGGTGATGCTGATCGTGTGCGCGAACCTCTCCAACCTGCTGCTGGCGCGGACGGCGACGCGTCAGAAGGAGATCGCCATCCGCACGGCACTGGGGGCGGGGCGGCGGCGGCTGATCCGGCAGATGCTGACCGAAGGCGTGGCGCTTTCGTGCTGCGGCGCGACGCTGGGCGTTGTCCTGGCGGCGGGCGGGACGCGCATTCTGGCGCACCTGGAGGCGGTCAGCATCCCGCTTCTGGGCAACGTCCGCACGGACGTCACGGTGCTGGCTTTCTGCCTGATGGCGGCAGTGCTGACGGGCGTTGTGTTCGGCCTGGCCCCCGCGCTACAGGTTCCCGCGACGGCGTTGCACGACGTGCTGAAGGACACCACGCGCGGCTCGACGGCGGGCAAAGGCCGGAACTGGATTCGCGGCGCCCTGGTGGTGTCGGAGATCGCGTTTGCCTGCGTGCTGCTGGTGAGCGCGGGGCTGCTGGTGCGGAGCTTTCTGCGGGTGCTGGAGGTGAACCTGGGCTTCCGGCCGGAACGCGCCGCCACGCTCCGGGTGGATCCGGATGCCAGTTACAAGACGCAGGCGCAGCAGAATGCGTATTTCGACGAAGTGCTGCGGCGCATCAGAGAACTGCCGGGGATCGAGGCGGCGGGCCTGACCGACGCGCTCCCGCTGGGGCGCAATCGCACGTGGGGCGCGCCGGCAAAGGGGCAGACGTACCCCAAGGGGAAATTTCCGAGCGCGTTTGTGCGGGTGGTGAGCGACGGCTACCCGAAGGCGATGGGGATTCCGCTGATCGCCGGCCGCGACATCTCGGAAAGGGACACACCCGCGACCGAACCCGTCATCGTGATCAACGAGACCATGGCGCGCACGCTGTGGCCGGGGCAGAGCGCGGTCGGGCAGATCATGCGGGCGTGCGGCGAGCGCCGTGTAGTGGGTGTGGTGGGCGACGTGCGGCACCTGGCGCTGGAGCAGGGCTCGGGCATGGAGATGTATCTGCCCATGCGGCAATGCAACGATATCGCCTCGGTGGATTTAGTGGTGCGGACGTCGCTCGAACCGGCGGAACTCGCGGCGAGTGTGCGGGCGGCCCTGAAACCCATCGCTCCGAATCTTCCCGGGAAAGACTTCCGGACGCTGCAACAACTGGTGGACAAGGCAGTCTCGCCGAGGCGCTTCGTGGTGCTGCTGCTGGGGGGATTCGCGGCGTTCGCGCTGCTGCTGGCGTCGCTCGGAATTTACGGCGTGGTCTCCTACGGGGTGAACCAGCGAACGCAGGAAATCGGGATTCGCATGGCGCTGGGCGCGTCGGCGTCGAGGCTTCAGGCGAGGATTATCGCGCAGACGCTGGGGCTCGCCGCGGCCGGCATGCTGATCGGAGCGGTGGCGTCCTGGGCGCTGGCGCGAGCGCTGGGCGGGCTGCTGTACGGAGTGACGGCGACGGATCCGGTGACATTTCTGGGAATGCCTGTGGTGCTGACGGCGGTGGCGGCGATTGCCGGTTATCTGCCGGCGCGGCGGGCTTCGCGGATCGACCCGTCGATAGCGCTGCGCGCGAGCTGACCCTCGCCGCCGGTCTCCCGGGCGATGTGCTATTTTGAAGCCGCTAGGAGGCCGAAGTGGAGCGAAGACATTTCCTCATGGGATCTCTGACGTCCGCCGGCGCGGCGCTCGGTTCGCGCGCCATGGCGAGCCCCAACGACACGGTGCGGGTGGCGTGCGTGGGCGTACACGCGCAGGGGCGCGAGCATGTCCGGCGGTACAGCGCGATGGAGAACGTGGAGATCGCGGCGATCTGCGACGTCGATGAATCGGTGCTCAACGCCCGCGTAGCCGAGGTGGAGAAGGCCGGCAAAAAGCGTCCCGCGGCGTATACCGACTTTCGGAAGCTGCTCGAAGACAAAACCATCGATGCCGTGTCGATCGCGACTCCCAATCACAACCACACGATGCAAACGGTGTGGGCGTGCCAGGCGGGCAAAGACGTCTACGTGGAGAAGCCGTGCTCGCACGACATGTTCGAGGCCCGGCAGATCGTGGCGGCGGCGCACAAGTACAACCGGCTGGTGCAGCACGGCACCAACTGCCGCTCGGGCATCGCGCGCGAGGCGGTCCAACACATACGGGAGGGGCTGATCGGCGACGTCTACATGGCGCGCAGCCTGACCTTCAAGTGGCGCGATACGATCGGCCGCAAGCCGGCGGAGGCGGTACCGGCGGGCGTGCATTACGACTTGTGGCTGGGTCCGGCGCCGGAGCACGCCTTCACGCAGAACCGGTTCCACTACAACTGGCACTGGTTCTGGGATTACGGGAACGGCGATTTGGGCAACCAGGGAATCCACCAGTTGGATACGGCGCGCTGGGCGCTTGGCGTGAAATACCCGACCAAGGTCAGCGCCACCGGCGGCCACTTCATGTTCGACGACGACCAGGAGACCCCCAACACACTTACCGCCACGTTCGAATTCGACGACAACGGCAAGAAGAAAATGCTGGTGGCGGAGGTGCGGCACTGGATCACCAATCACGAGGCCGGGATCGGCGCGGATGGGCGCGCGCCGAACACGGTGGGGGCGGTGATCTACGGGTCCAAGGGGTACGTGGCGATCTGGGACGAGGACCACGGCCGCTACGAGAGTTTCCTGGGACGGGAGCAGCAGCCGGGGCCGAAGGGGCAAGACCTGGGGAACAACTGGGCCAATTTCATCGCGGCGGTGCGCACGCGCAAGCACGAGGACCTGAATGCGCCGATCGAAGAAGGAGCGATCTCGACCACGCTGGTGCACCTGGCCAACATGTCCTACCGGCTCGGCCGGACGCTGCGCTTCGACGCGGCGAGCTACAGCGTTGCGGGCGACTCGGAAGCGAATAAGATGTTCCGGCGCGAGTACCGGAAGCCGTTCGTGGTGCCGGAGAAGGTGTAGGGCAGGACGCGGCCTCCGATGAACGCCGATGAACACGGACGAAAACAGGGTTCATCGGCGTTATCGTGGGCCGGGACCCGTGGGAGCGCCGCGTTATGCGATCAGAACGTGATGCGCGCGCTCATCTGGACCGCCCGCGGATCGTTGGAGGTGGATGAGAAACCTCCGGTGGCGAGGACGGTCTGCCCGAATAACGGGGACGTCAGGGTCGTATTCGCCGCGGGAAACCACGTCGTGTTGGTCACATTGAAGGCCTCGGCGCGGATCTGGAACTTCAGCCGTTCATGAATCGGGAACGTCTTGAAGAGCGAGACATCGGCCAAGGGCGGACGGCGGGTGCGGATGTTCGGCAGGTACGCCGTCAGGGCGTTGAGGGTGAAAGACGGCTGCTGAATCCACGCGGGGGGCGTGGATGCCGTGGGGCAGTTGGTACGCACACCGGACAGATTGAGGTAGCAGGTGTTGAACCAGGCGGTATGATCCTGGTTCGGAATATTGGGATCGATGCCCGTGGAAAAAGCGCTGCCGGGAGCGGCAACGGGCTGGCCGGAGGTAAAGGTAATGTTGGCGTTGAGCTGCCAGCCGCCCAGGGCCTTCCCCATGAGGCCGGTGTTATGTTTGAACAGCGGTATTTCATAGCCGCCGCTGATGCGGACATTCTGCGGCACGTCGTACTGCGCGAGTTGCCGTTCGAGGCCGCTGGCGGCCGGCCCATCCTGCGCGTTGAGGAAAGCGGTGGCCTGCATGTTCTTGGAGTCGGTGTAGCTCATCAGCAGAAACAGACCGGCGGAGAAGCGCCGTTCGATGCGGACCTGCAAGGCGTTGTACCAGTTGCTCCCGATGGGGATGTTGTTTTCGGTGACGCCGGTGAACTGCGGGTAGGGGAGCAGCGATTGCTGCAGGGTGATGGTGGCGGCGTTCAAGTTGGTGCCCGGCAGCAATCCGGCGAACGGATTGGCCACCGTGGTGTTCAGGAGCGCTCCTTTAGACAGGTTGGCCACGGAGATCGGGTCGATATTGACGCCGACTTCCAGCTCGTGGGTGCGCGAGCCGATATACGATACGTCGGCCACAAAATGCTGGGGGAGCTGGCGCTGGATGCCGAAGGAGAACTGCTCGTTGTAGGGGATGGTGCGCTGCGGGTCGGCGAACGAGATGCTGGTGCCCATCAAGGTGCCCAATCCGCTCTTGCTGCCCGAGGGCCGCAGAATTCCGGCTGGATAAGGATTGTTCATGGTGTTGGCGGGAGTGGCGTTGCCGTCGTTGGAAGCGGTGAACGGGGTGCTGGTGCTGAAACCCTGGGTTCCGGGCGGATCGAAGGTCGGCAGATAGTAGACACCGAAGCCGCCGCGCAACACGGTCTTGTCATTCAGCCGGTAGGCCGCTCCGATGCGCGGCTGGATGTTGTTCCAGTCGGTGATGTAGGGATTCCGGTTGCTGGAGCTGACGAACAGCAATCCGCCGGCGAGGTTGTATCCCGGCACCTGGAGAGGACTGGGCTGCCCGAAGCCGAAGCCCGCGTTGAGCTGGTTGTAGCGTTCCGTAATGGGCGTCTCCACGTCCCAGCGAAGCCCGAAACTGAGCGTCAGCCTGGACTGGACGCGCCAATCGTCTTGTACGAAGGCCGCGTAGTACTTGCCGGCGTAAGCGTACGAGCCGTTGACCGGAACGCTACCGGAGGCCGGATACCCCAGCAATTCCGAGGCGAAACTGTTCCCCTGGAGTGCACTCGACACCAGCGGACTCAGTTGTGTGAAGGTCGTGTTGAACGTCATCGTTCCGGAGCTGGAAGTGGGCGAATTGTAATTGTTGAACACGGTGTTGAACTGCGCTCCGATCTTCACCGTGTGTTTGCCGACGATCTTGGTGAGAGTGGACTGCAACGCGTGGGTGTTGGTGTCGACGAAGGTGCTGGTGTTGTTTCCCAGGCCGGTATAGCCCGTAACGGAGAACTGCGGGAAGGTGAGCTTGGCAAATTGCGAAACCAGCGAGGGCGGAAAGCCCAACTGGGTGGGATCGTAATCGAAATTGTAATACTGGATGGCGAAGTTATGACGCTCGAAACCGTAGCGGACGTCGAAGACGGTGGTCGAGTTGAGGGTCGCCGTCCAGTTGGCCGACGCGCCGTGATTCACGCGCCAGTGCAGGTACAACGGGGAGGCCGCCGGATCGGGAAAACCGTACGTGGGCTCGATCTGATGCCTTCCGCTCTGGAAATAGCTGAACGAGGTGCGGTTCTTGGCATTGATGTTCTGATCGACCGTGGTGGAAAAGGCATCGTATTTGTCCTGGACCACGCTGCCGCCGTAGAAGTAATTGTTGAGGTGGTCGATGGTGCCGGATGCGTTGGCGGCCGGATACAAGGTCATCAATTTCGCGGCCATCGGATTGATTCTGGCGGAGGGAACGATGTTGCCCGCGAAGGGCGTACGGCTGTAGACGCCGGGCGAAGTCTGCACCGTGGTCAACGGATCGAAGATGGTGATCGGAGCGCCATTGGATGTGGTGGTGGCGAAATTGCCGGTGCGCTGGTCCGCGGTGGGAACCGAGGCGGTGTAGGGCTGCGGGATGCTGTCCTGGATGCGCTCCCAGGAGAACATGAAGAAGGTTTTGTCCTTGCCGTTGTACAGCTTCGGAATGTAGACCGGCGCATCGATTTCGACGCCCGGCTCGTTCCAGTGGTAAGGAGTGCGCGCTACGTTGTTGGCGTTGTTCTCCCAGCGGTTGGCGTTCAGAATGGTGTTTCTGACGTACTCGTAGGCGGCGCCATGGACCTGGTTGGTTCCGCTCTTGAGATCCACGTTGATGGTGCCGCCGCCCGAATGGCCATATTGGGCGTCGTAGGAGTTGGTGGAAACGCTCACCTGCCGCACGGCGTCGGGAGGGGGGACGAACGTCAGGCCGGCCGCGGTGCTGGTGTTTTCATTGGACGTATCCGGCAGACCGTTGATGGTGTAGTTGTTGCGGTACATGACGCCGCCGTTCATCAGCATGGCATCCATGCCGCCGTTGTCGAACGGGCGGACCGCATTGACCGTGTCGTAGTTGGGAAACATGACGCCGGCGGTCAATAAGGACGTCAGGAACGCGTTGCGTCCCTCGCTGGGAATCGATGCCACCGCCTGGTCGCTGATGACCTGTTCGCGGGAAGCGCTGGTTTCGAGCAGCGGAGCCTGGGCGGTAATCTCGATGGACTCGGTGAGAGCGCCAACCTCCAGGCGGAAATCCACCTGCAGCCGGTCGCCCGACCGGACTTCGATGCCGCTCCGTTCGGAGTGCTTGAAACCCGTGGCGGTCACCGCGACGTTGTAGTGGCCTATGGGAAGCAGCGGGACCGCGTAGAGGCCCGCTTCATTGGTCTGAACCGCATTGACCAGGTTGGTTTCGACGCTTTTGATTTCGACTTTTGCACCGGCAATGGACGCGCCCTGGGCATCCGACACCAAGCCGGAGATGGTGCCGCGCACTTCCTGTCCGAAAGCAATCGGGACGAGGACAAAAAAGACGAGTAGCGCCGCCAGCATCCGGCTCGAGAGCCCGGAGCCTATGGCGCCCAGTAATCCGACCTGCCGTGAAGACTGTTCCTGCATGGGAGAACTCCTTTACTTGATGGCGATCGTTCCAGGAAATCCCGACCGCCGAAATTGCCGGTCTCGTTTGAATCTCCCCGTTTGCCGAGACCGAACCCGACCCATACGCGCGGATCTTTGGTTAGAAAGGCACACAACCGATGGAACCGGGGCCAGCTTGACCGAACCGCATGGCAGCGGACGTTATGTGTATTTGGTCCCATACCCGGAATTGCTGTTCCGCGCATAGTGAAGCACAGAAGCCAAGATGATTCCCGGGCCCTCTGCCAACCTCTTTGCCCTGATTGTACCTCCAATCGCAGACCTTTAGATCCACATCGCCGATTTAGCCGGCCACCGCGTGCGCAAAGGCGGCAAGGGCGGGATCATCCAGACGGTCTACGCCTGGGCCGGCCCGCGAGCGATGCCGTCATTGAGCGCGATGAGAATCTGGCCGCCGATGAACACGCCGAAGCAGCCCGGTAAGGGCCCGGTTGCGCAGGCGGGTCATCCTCCGGCTGAGGAATATACCAGACCGGACAGTGTAGACATACCCCAGACTGATGCCGAGACTGCGGGCCACCAGGCGTAACTTGCCGGGTTTTCCGGCCATGATTTCTCTTACGGCATCGCGAGAGAGTCCGGGTCCACGAACATGGACCTTTTTCCGGACAGCCGCCGGCTTTGTCCAGGGCATCTGTTTGCGATGCTCGGGAGAAATGCATAGGATGTTTCCGCACGTTTTCCGCAAGGCCGGGGCGGGGCTGCGCCCGGCGAGCCGCCACGCAACGTGCGGAGCGCCCTGCAGGCCAATTTCGGTGTGCACGCGGCAAGGACCAAAGTAATTCCAACACCCCGTGCCGGGGTCGACCTTCACCTTCTCCCAAAACAGGAGGTCCCAATTTTCTATCGCCATATGTACCTCTGAAGCGTTCCATTCCTCTCGGCCTCACGGTAGCACCGCAGCGCAAGGTTTCCGGCCCGGATTGGGGGCCGGCGGCCAAGCGGGAGAGCGCGTCCAGGGGATGGCCGGAGAGATGCTTTCATCGACTAAGGCGTTCATAATCTGCCGATTGGCAGGGATTACAACGCTGGCGAAGCCGCGTTGGAATCGCCGGCTCCGAGGCGCGCCGATTTTTTTTGAAGTGCTGTGACCAGAGATCGGCGCATCAACGATTTTTTCCAACGATGGAGGGGTCCCGGCCGTCCAAGGGGCGAATGGAAACCCGCGACAATGGTGGGGGCCGGTAGTCAACTGGCGCTGCTCCCATCGATGCAGTCGACGGAATATGCTTCCGAAGGCGAACTGCTGGCGGCCTGCCGGCGGCAGGATATTCGTGCGTTCGAACAGCTCTACCAGGCGCACGGAGCGCGGCTCAAAAGCATCGCCTGGCACATCGTGGGCAACCGGCAGGACGCCGAAGACGCGGTACAGGAGACGTTCGTGAAACTTTATCGGGCCATCCACGGGTTTCAAGGCCAATCGAGCCTGGGGACCTGGCTGTGCCGCATCGTGATCAACGTGTGCTACGACCTGGCGCGGAAACGGCAGCGGGAAGCCGAACACGCCGGCGCCGCCGGGAGCGCGCCGTCCAGCAGCCCCGCGCTGCGGGTGGCGCTGCGGAATGCGCTGGCGCGCATCAACCCGCGCCACCGGATGGTGTTTCTGCTGTTTGAAGTGGAGGGACTGCGGCACTCGGAGATCGGCTCCATTCTGGAAGTGCCGGAAGGCACCTCCAAGGCCTGGCTGTTCGAAGCCAAGAAAGAGCTGAAGCGCCTGCTGACGGAGACCCGGCCATGATTTTCCAATGCAGCGACCTGGAACGCGCGCTCCGCTCCGGGGAGCTGATGCCCGACGCGCGGGCCCACGCGGAAACGTGCGCGGCCTGCCGCGAGCAGCTTTACCTGTGGTCGGAGATCTCGCGGCTGGCCCCGGAGCTCCACGAGGAGTGGGACAGTCCGCTGCTCTGGCCGCGGATCCGCGCGGATCTGGCGGCCGCGGCGGCGTACCGCAAATCGCCGCGCGTGTGGCGCTGGGCCCTGGCCGCGGCGGCCCTGGTGGCGCTGGCGGCGGGGATATCGCAGCCGTGGTCGAGCCGCGGGCCCAAGAGCCGCGACTTCCTGACCGAAGAGGCGTTCCGCGAGGTCGAGCAGACGGAAGCGGCATATGCCCGCTCCATCGAAAGGCTTTCCGCGGTGGCCGCATCCGAATTGCAGCAATCGCCTTCGCCGCTGGCGGCGGCCTATCGCGAAAAGCTGGTGCTGCTGGATTCGGCCATTGCCGACTTGAAGGCGGGCGCGGAGAACAATCGGTACAACCTCTATCTACAGACGCAGCTTGCGTCGCTTTATCGGGAAAAACAGAAAACCCTCCAGGAGTGGCTGGAAAATGCGAAACGCAATTAATCTCATTCTGATCTTCGGCTGTGCCATGACGGGGTTCGCGCGCGAAGAGTACCGGCGCGATTTTCAGAAGTCGGCGCGGCTCGCGGCGGGGCGCAGCTTCCGCATCGAGAGCAGCAACGGCAACATCAACATCCACACGCAGGCCGCGAACGACGTGACGATCCGTGCCACCATCCGCTGCTCGGCAGACACGGCGGCGGAGGCGCGCAGTTTCGCCGAGCAGATCCAGATCGTGGTGGACGAAAGCAGCGGCGGGGTTTCGGTGCGGACCGAGTACCCCAAGACCTGGAACCATCGCAACCTGGGGTACAGCGTGGAATACGACATCACGATGCCGGAGACCGCGCTGCTCGATCTGCGCAACCGCTTCGGCAGCGTGAGCGTGGCCAACCCGCATGCCGCCGGCGTGATCAACAACTCCAACGGCAAGGTCAGCCTGTGGGGAGGACGGGGGCGCCAGGAGATCGACAATGCATTCGGCGAGGTGGATGTGCGGACCAATGACGGCGACCTGGTGGTGCGAAACAACAACGGCGCGGTGATCGCCGCGGACGTCAGCGGCACGGTGGAGATCACCAACCGCTTCGCCCCCGTGCGGGTGACCAATGCGGGACACGGTGTGACCATCCACAGCAACAACGGGCAGATCGAGGCGGAGAACGCCGGAGGGCCGGTGGCGATCACCAACTCGTTCGGATCGGTGGTGGTAGCGGACGTCAAAGCCGACGTGACGGTGCGGAACGAGAACGGGGAGGTGCGCGCGACCGGGATTGCCGGCTCGGCGGACCTTCACAACACGTTCAGCCGCGTAAGCTTTTCGCGCATCGGAAAAGGGCTGACGGTGCGGGCGTCGAACGCCGTGGTCACGGGCGATACGGTGGGGGCAAATGCCGACGTGGAAACGACCTTCGGCGGGGTGGAGATACACGGCGTAAAGGGCGGCGCCCGGGTGACCTCAGGGAACAGCGCCATCCGGCTGACCGGGGTGGGCGGCGAGGCCTATGCCAAGACGTCGTTCGCCGGAGTGACCATTACCGACGCGGCGGGGCCCATCACGGTGGAAAACCAAAACGGCTCGGTGACGGTGGAGGAGAAATCCGGCCAGCGATGCCAGCCGATTTCGCTGCGCACCAGTTTCAGCCCGATTCGCGTCACGGTGCCGGGCGGAGCGGGGTACAACGTCACCGCGCACACCTCGTTCGGGCGCATCCGCTCGGAACACGAGATGACGGTGAGCGGGGACATGACGCCGGATTCGCTCACCGGAAAGATCGCGGGCGGCGGATGCGATCTGCGGCTGATGGATCAGAACGGCGCCATCGACATTCTGAAGAGCGGCAAGTAAGACGAGCGGACGCCGGACGGGCAGACCGAAAGTCCGCGCCCCGTCAGGATTTCGGGGTCGGGTTGGTGGCCCCTCCCGGGCGCGAAGTGGTGGCCGGACTTGTTGTGTTGTTGGTAGTGGTGGTGGTGTCGGTGACCAGGCTCTGGATTTTCTCCCATTTCAGACCATCGGCCTGTCGCAGAACCGTGGTTTGCCCGAACGCCCACAACGAGTTGTTGACGCGCTGGAGTTTGCTCAGAAAGTAGCGGCCGGCGGCGGGCACTGCCTTCCAGGTTTCCCCGCCATCCTCGCTCAGCAGAAAGCCGTCGTCGTAAGTCATCCAGCCGCGATTCGAGGCATCGAAGGCGATGTTGGTCAGCCACGACTTCACGGGGCTGGCTTGCGCCTGCCAGGTGACGCCTCCATCCTTACTGCGGAAGATCTGGCCGGCGAATCCGACCATCCAGCCGTTCAGCGGATCCTTGAAATACACGGCCGTGAGAGACCACTGTGCCGCGTCGCAGCGCACGGTCTGCCAGTTTTGCCCGCCGTCCACCGTGCGGAGAATGGTCCCCGACCAGCCCACTACCCAGCCATGGTCCGGGTCCAGGAAGAACACGGTTTCCAGCGTCTGGGTGGTTTTGGCGTTCTGTTTTTCCCAGGTGCGGCCACCGTCCCTGGTGTGCAGGATGATCCCCTGGTATCCCACAATCCAACCGGACTCGCCCACGAAACTGATGTCCATCAGGTGCTCCTTGGTGTCCACCTTCCGGACTTCCCACTTCTGGCCGCCGTCGCCGGTGGAGAGCACTGTCGCGCGATCGCCGATCACGAAGCCGCGTTTGGCGTCCAAGAAGGCCATCGCGCGAAGCCTATTCGCCGCCCCGGTAAAGCGTTTCGTCCAGGTGGCCCCGGCATCCGCCGTGGCAAAAAGAGCGCCCTGTTCGCAGAGGGCATAAACCACGGAGCCGCCGGGACTGGCGGCATCGCGGAGCCAACAGGAGCGGCTGTCCAGGCTCTGGGCCGGAGTCTGGGCCGGAGTCTGGGCCGGAATCTGAGGCGGGCTCTGGGCCACGCTCGGGGCCGGGATCTGGGCCGGACTCTGGGCCGACAGCGAAGTCAGCGCGATTCCGGACAGAACGGCCAGTCTGAAAAGAGTTACCCCTATCGACATATCACCTATCACCTTCCCCGTCTTCAGTTTTATCATATTTCACATCAAAAGACCTGAAGATGGCATATTGATGGCGCCGTGCCGGACAGAGGATGAAAGGCAGGCGTCCCGAAGAGCCGGGACGCGGCAGGCAAGAGTGCCTGCGGCAGATCAGGCCAGGAAGCCCTGCCAGGCCTTCAAGCCCTCCTCGTTGTGTGCGGTGAGGGCCTTCAGGCCGTCCTTTCCCGAATTCGGATCGCACAGCAGGGAACGGCCCACGCGCGCGATATCCATCACGTTATCGGCCTGCGCCTGCCAGTGGCGGGGCACCCAGTCGATGGCGTCCGAGGTCACCGATGCCACGCCCTCGGCGACCCCATCCGCAGTGACCATGTTGAAGGACTCGGTATAGGAGCAGGAGACCAGCAAGTCCATGCGCGCGACGTTCTTGCGATGGTTGTGCCAGGATTGCCACCCGGCATGCACCACCTTGGCATGGCGTGTGATGCCGAGCAACTCGTGGATGGCGGTGGCAATGCCAGCGCCACCTTCATCGCGGCCGGAGTTGACCCAGAACTCGAGGTCCACGTCGAGATCCTGGGAGATGGCCAGCGCGGCTCCGGCCGCCGACATCAGGTTCTTCAGGGCGCGCGTGGCGCCGAAGGAGCCGATCCGCAGCAGCCCGCCGTGGAAGACCGGCCGGTTCACGGGCACGTTCGCGTCCAAGTAGTAGAGATTCGGCAAGTGTGCGCAGGGGACTCCGAAGGCCTTCTGGACCCATTCCGAGAATTTGCGGCTGTTGCCGGCCATGTGGAAGTTGTGGGACCCCCGCTCGATCTCCATCCCCTCCCCGAAGAGGCGCACGCCGTTCGCATCGGCCTGGAGAAAGCCCACGTTGGAGTGGCACACAACGGCGAACTGGACATCGGGGAAATCGAGGGTCAGCCTCTGCATCTCCGGGGACGGAATCCACGGCGCCGAGATGACCACGTGGGTTCTGGGAGCCGCGGCGAGCCGCTTCCTGAGGTCGGCCGCATCCACGATGGGCCAGACGTCGGCTTCGATTCCGGCCTTGCGGAGAGATTTCGAGGTATTGAGCGCAGCCACACCCAAACCGATGTGGCTGATGTTTCGACTTGCGGCGAAGTTCTTATAAGCTAGTGCTAGTTTCATCTGAGACATCTGCATCCGATTCTCACATTAGCAGGCGCGCAAGCGGCTGGAAGGTCAAGTTGTTGATTCCACAGGGCAAGTTAGTTGTGACTGGGTTTTTGGCGGGAGTCGACTTTTCGGGCGATGGCGCGTAAAAATATATTTAAGTTCTTTATATACTGAAACTTGGGAACGGTTCCGGACCGACGCTCACTTCGCTGTGACCAGATCGTCGTCCTTCGGGTCCGACTCGATGGTGACATCCTTGTACTCATCAAACAAACCGGCGTTGTGCATCTGCCAGGCAATCGGCCCCACCCGGCCCGCTGTGGCGTCCTTGAAATCGAGCACCTCAACGGCCTTGTCCCCAGGCGGCTGGGCGACGGCCATGCGAGCTGTTCCCCTGGCAGCGTCCGCCAGTATCTCGACCCGGCTCCACTGGTGGACGTCGAAGCGGGTCTTGGTCACGGACGTAAACTCCTGCCCCCCGCTGTTGTTCATTCCCGGCCGGTAGTCCCAGTGGCCACCGTTGGGAACCTGAAACTGAATCCCGCCGAGCGCATCGAGGGGCTTCTCGCCGGGTTGCGGGCGGCTGCAAAAGACGAGAACGCAGGCCTGATGGTCGGGATTGCCGGAGACGTGCCTCATCGTGAACATCAGCCGGTAGCGGCTGAAGTCCTTTGCCGTGTAGATGACGCCGCGCCCGGCGCCCGTGCTGGCCATAGCGCCATCCTTAACCACCCAGCCGGTTGAGGAACTCCGGGCCAACTCACGCGGATAAGCATCTTCCAGCAATAGCCTGTTCAGGCGCGCCATTTGCTGGCCGCTCAGATTCCGCTGGAGCAACTGCGCGGTCGCGGGCCGCAGAACTACGCTGCTGAAACGTGCAGTGTCATAGATAGGCGGCCCGGAGATGACTTGATTCAGGTCCTTCACCAGGGCCGATATTACAGCCTTGGCATTGGCACTCGAGGCGGAATACGCGGCAAGATCCGCCTTCACGGAATCCTCCAGGCGAGCGCGCAGATATACAGATATAGCGTCCGACCCATTGGCAAGCTTCGCGGCAAAGGCCGCGGGATCGGTAATATCGCCACTGGAGAGCGAGGTGGCGCTATTCTCGATCTGAATCCATCCCTCGAGCGTCCTACCGTCGAAGAGAGAGACCGCCGCGGGTGACTCCGCGTTCCCAGCACCGGCGAACGCAATCCCGGCCAGCTTGACTAATGCCCTTCGGCTGAGATGCTTCATTTCGTTCCGCACGGGCAAAGTTTATCACGGGGGTGGACAACTGGTGTGCGCGGCGGCGCATAATCGTCATATGGCCCATGCGGCACTCGAGGGGTTCACGTCCGGCAGTCGCGACTTCGAACCCGGCTACCTCGCCTTGCACCGCAGCGGCGAGCTTCGCCGCCGGGCCAACGAGGCGATCGAACGGCTGCGGCATTGCCTGGTGTGCCCGCGCGACTGCGGGGTGGATCGCATAGCGGGCAAAACGGCGGCTTGCCACACGGGGCGCTATGCGCAGGTCAGCAGCCACTTCCCGCATTTCGGCGAGGAGCAGTGCCTCAAGGGCTGGCGCGGCAGCGGCACGATTTTCTTCTCGATGTGCAACCTGCGCTGCAAGTTCTGCCAGAACTACGACATCAGCCAGGCCGAGCGCGGCCCCGAGACGCCGCCGGAACGGCTGGCTCAAATCATGATCGGATTGCAGGTCCGCGGGTGCCACAACATCAACTTCGTCACGCCGGAGCACGTGGTCCCGCAGATCCTGGAAGCCCTGGCGATCGCCGCGGAGCAGGGCCTTCGATTGCCGCTGGTCTACAACACTTCGGCGTACGATTCGCTCGACAGCCTGCATCTAATGGACGGCATCGTGGACATCTACATGCCGGACTTCAAGTTCTGGGACAGCGATCTCTCGCTGCGGTACGTGAAGGCCAAGGACTATCCGGAGGCGGCGCGCCGGAACATCCGCGAAATGCACCGGCAGGTGGGCGCGCTGAAACTGGACGAGCACGGCCTGGCGCAGCGCGGCGTGCTGGTGCGCCACCTGGTGATGCCGGGCGATATCGCGGGCACCGAATCCATCATGCGTTTTCTGGCCGAAGAGGTGTCGCCGGACACGTATGTCAACGTGATGGACCAGTATTATCCCGCGGGCCGCGTGAACGGCGCGCAGTTCGTGGAAATCAACCGGCGGATCAGCGCCGCGGAACACCGGCGCGCGGTGGAAGCGGCGCGGGCGGCGGGGCTGTGGCGCATCGAGTAGGGACGCCCCGCGGCGTTCGGCTCATCCCATCCACTGCGGATTGCGCGCCGTGCCATCCTGCCTGGTGGTGGTCTTGAAGGTCTCGTATTTTCCGGAGAGCGCGGCTTCCCGCGTCTTGGCCAGCAGCGAGGAAAGCTCGCTCTGGGTGAGCGGCTTGAAGGTGCGCGCCGCCTCGAATGCCTGGTCGAGCTCCTTGGCATTGGAAATCCCGTTGATCACCACCGAAGTGGGGAGCGTCAGGGCGTAGTGCAGGCAGTCGATGGCCGTGACCAGGCCGCTGTGGGGAAGCGCGCCCGCCGCCATGGGCTTCATGCCCAGCACGGCGATGCCCTGGTCCACCAGCTTCGGAACCACGTCGTGCGCGAAGCTGCGGAACTGCGCGTCGAAGATGTTGAGCGGCATCTGCGCGGAATCGAAGTGGAAGCCATGCGCCTGCGCCAGCTCGAGCATGCGGAGATGCACGATGGGATCCTTGTGGCCGGTGAAGCCGATGTAACGGATCTTGCCGGCCTTCTTCGCGTCCATCAGCACTTCCGCCGGCCCTTCGTTGAAGAAGCGGTCGGGATCTTCCAGGCGGATGTTCTCGTGAAACTGCAGGAGGTCGAGGTGGTCGGTCTGCAAGCGCTCGAGCGATTCATCAAGCTGCCTGGCCACCGACGCCTTGGTGCGCCCGTCGAACTTGGTCATCAGAAAAACCTTCTGGCGATAACCGTCGCGCAGCGCTTTGCCCATCCAGATTTCAGTTTTGCCGTCCATGTAGTCCCAGCAGTTGTCCATGAAGTTGATGCCGCGGTCGATGGCGCTGCGGACCAGGCGGGTGGATTCGTCCTCGTTGGGGGCGTTTCCGATGTGGTATCCGCCCAGGCCGATGGCCGAGACGCGCTCGCCGGTGCGGCCCAGCTTGCGGTAAATCATGTCGCCCGAGCGTTCGTCGGCGGCAAACAGGCCTTTGGAAATCAGGGTGGCGATGGACAGGGTTCCCACCGTCCCCAGGAATTCGCGGCGGCCCAGGTCGTGGTCAGGCATGGCAAGTCCCTCCTCTGACAGTCTACCCGCGAGCTTACACTGAATACGTGCACATTATCACACGACGATCTTTACTGGCAGCGGCAGCGGCGGTGGCCGCAACGCCGGCGCGGGCGGCCGGCACACGGGTCCGGTTGGGCGGCCCGATCTTCCTGCGCTCGGAGGATCCGGGCGAACTGGCGCGGGAGCACCGGCGCCTGGGCTACAGCGCCGCGTATTGCCCCAATGCGGCGGTCAACGACGCGGCGCGCATCCAGGCGATCCAGAAAGCGTTCACCTCGGAAAATGTGGTGATCGCCGAAGTGGGCGCGTGGAAGAACATGCTGGATCCCGATGCGGCGAAACGCAAGGCGAACCTGGAGTACGTGACCGAGCGGTGCGCGCTGGCAGAAGCGGTGGGAGCGCGCTGCTGCGTCGACATAGCGGGCTCGTTCAACCCGGATGTGTGGTACGGGATGCATCCGAAGAACCTGTCCAAGGAGTTCTTCGACGCCACGGTCGAGAACTGCCGCCACGTGATCGACGCGGTCAAGCCGAAGCGGACGCGCTTCACCATCGAGATGATGCCGTGGAATCTGCCGGACGGGCCGGATGCGTATGTGGACCTGATCCGCGGTGTGTCGCGAGAGGCGTTCGCGGTGCATCTCGACGTGTGCAACGTGGTCAACAGCCCGCGCCGGTTCTACGACACGGGCGAGGTGATCCGCGAGTGTTTCCGCAAGCTCGGGCGCTGGATCACATCGTGCCACGCGAAGGACCTGCAATGGACGCCCGAGTACAACGTTCATTTTCTTGAGGTGGTGCCGGGCCGCGGCGTGCTGGACTATCGCACGTACCTGTCGGAGCTGGCCAAGCTCCCGGTGGATGCGCCGCTGATGCTGGAGCACCTGAAAAACGCCGCGGAGTACGACGAAGGGCGCGCATACATTCAGCGGATGGCGGCGGAGGCGGGCGTGACTTTCGCGTGATGTGGAGGAAGAGGCTCGATGCGCGCGTGGTTGATGAATTCATTCGACGGGATCGACAAGCTGCAAGCGGCCGAGGTGGACGATCCGCAGTGCGGTCCGGGCCAGGCGCTGCTCGGACTCAGGCTCGCCGCGGTGAACCCCGCGGATGCCTTTCTGGCTCAGGGGCGGTATCCCGCCAGGCCGGCGCTGCCGCACATACTCGGCCGCGATGGCGTGGGCGATGTCCTGGAGGTAGGCCCGGGCGTGGAACAGGTGCGGGTGGGCGAGACGGCCGGCATTCTGCGCTGCGATGTGGGCGTCAAGGTGTGGGGAACGCTGGCGGAGAAAACGGTCGTTCCGGCGTCCAGCCTGGCTCCCGTGCCAGAGGGCTGGTCTCTGGAAGAAATGGCCGGGGCTCCGCTGGTGTTCCTGACTGCGTGGCAGGCGCTGACGCAGTGGAGCGCGGCGGCGGACCTCCAGGATCCGCCTCCGCCCGGCTCGGTTTTGCTGGTGACCGGCGCATCCGGGGGAGTGGGAGTGGCGTCCGTGCTGCTCGGGAAGTCGATGGGGCTGACGGTTGTTGCGCTGTCGCGCAGCGCACAAAAAGGCGCGACGCTCAAGGAGCTCGGCGCGGATTTCGTGTTCGACCCGGGCGATCCGAACTTGCGGAAAGACGTAGCGGGCGCGCTTGCTCCGAAGGGCGTGGATCTTGTCGTGGACAATGTCGGCGGGCCGCTCTTCAACGAAGTGGTGGCGACGCTGGGGTACGGCGGCCGCATCAGCGTGGTCGGCAGGAGCGCGGGGCCGGTCCCGGAGTTCAACACCGCGTCGCTGTTTTTCAAGCGCAATCGCATCGGCGGCGTTGCCGTGGGCGATTACACGCCGGAGACGGCGCAGCTTGCCTGGCAGGAGATCGTGAAACGGCTGCGCGGGATCGGGAAGCGCCCGGTGGTGGATCGCGTTTTCCCATTCGCGCGCGTGCCCGAGGCGTTCGCGCGCCTGGCGGAAAGCCCCATGGGGAAGGTGCTGGTGCGGGTGAGTTGACCGGCCGGGCGCCTCATGGCAACGGAGCCGCTTGCGGTTTGAGCAGGCTGGGAAGCTGATCGGCTGCATGGCCCAGCGCACGGGCCAGACTCAATTTAGCCAAATTGTGGGCGAAGACGCTGTTGATCAGGTCCAATTGCGCGCTGGCGAGCGTTTGTTGCGCCTGGACGACCTCCACTGTATTGATCACGCCGGCCTCCATGCGCGCGCGGGTCATCTCCAGGGTTTCCTGGGCAACCTGCAGATTCTTGCGCGCGACCTCGACTTGTCCGGCGGCGGCTTCGAGATCGAGGTAGGCCTGGCGGACTTCGGCTTCGATCTGCCCACGGGTGTCGTCCAACTCGGCCTGCCGCTGCGCGAGCACCGCTTCGGCCTGAGCGATGTCGCCCGCGGCTCGCCCACCTTGCCACAGCGGAATGCTGAGGGTGCCGACAAAGGTGAAAGCTCCATGCGATTGGGCCGGGTTGGTGCCGATCAGCTGGTAGTCGCCACTGACCGCGACCGACGGCAGGCGCTCGGCGCGCGCAGCCGACAGGGCCTTCGCGGCTGCCTCCACGTGGGATTGGGCGGCTTTGAGGTCGGCACGCTGTTGTTCGGCCTGGGCCACAGCGGCATCCACACCCGGGACCGGCTCCGGACTGAAGGGGAAGCTATCCGTGAGCTGATAGCCGGCATTGGGCGCGAGGCCGGTGAGCCGCGCCAGGTTGATCTTCTGTTTGGCGAGATCGTTGCGCAGCGTAATGACCTGCTGTTGCTGGGTGAGCGTCCGCACCTGGCTTTGGTCAACGTTGAGCTGCCCGAGCACGCCCTCCCTGTGCTGTTCGGTGGATTGATGGAAGACGGCATTGGCGGTGTCGAGCTGGGCTTGCGCGGAGTCGACGCGGGCCTGGGCGGCCAGGACCTGCAAATAAGCGCCGCCCACCGCCAGAGTGATGAGGTCGCGCGCATCCTGCAGGCTGTATTGGCTGGCGCGGGCGGTGGCTTGGGCGGAGCGGTAGTTATGGAGCGCGGTCATGTTCGCCACGGTCTGGCTGAGGGTGGCCTGGAGAGCAAAGTAGTTGAACGGGCCCACGATGGTGGGAATACGGAAGCCCGGCACGCTGATGCGCAGTCCGAGCGCGGCGAGATCGTTCTGCTCCACGGTTTCGCTGAGGTTGCCGTTGATGTTCGGCAGCAGAGCGCTGCGGGCCACAGCCACCTGCGCGCCGGTTTGACGCACGGTTTGCGCCAGGCCGACCGCGCCCAGGTTGTAGGCCAGGCCGCGCTCGAGCGCCTCCTTTAGCGACAGCTTGCCGGAAAAAGGCATGGCCGTGGTGCTGCGCGTGCTGCCGCTGTAGGGCCCGGAGATCTGCACGCTGGGGTTCAGGGTGTTGACGCTGGTGGTGGTCCCCGACACGGGCTGTTCGGCCGCGCCGACCGAGCCGCCCTGGTTGTTGCGGCCCGACGCGGGCAAAACGACGGCCGGCAAAGCGGCCGCGGACGAGCCGCCGCCGGACGAAGACTGTGCGAAGGCGCTGCCCGCGCCCGCCAGGACGGTGAATAGCACAACGCTGCCGAATGGTTTCATGGCATCTCTCGTCATTCAGAAATCGTCACCAATTTGCGCATGGCGGCCACCAGGCGGCGCTGTTGGGGCGCGGAAAGCACCGCCAACTGCCGCGCCTCGGCGCGTTGGGCGAGTGGCAGCGCCCGGGCGAACAGGCGGTCGCCGGCTTCCGTGCGCTGCACCCAGTGCATGCGGCGGTCGCGCGGGTTGGGCTGCCGGCGCAGCCAGCCGCGGCGCTCCAAGCCGTCGAGCACCGCCACCAGCGAGCTGGGGTCGAGGCCGCAGAGGCCGGCAATCTCATGCTGCGCGACGTTGCCGTGGCCGGCGATGGCCAGCAGCCAGAACTCTCTCGCGCGCAGTTCCAACGGCGCCAGGGCGCGATCCAGACGCCGGCGCGCCTCCAACCAGATCTTCCAGTTGCAAAACCACAGTCCAGGGGCAGCCGGCTCCCATGCGGCCATCACCGTCGTTCGGGGCGTCTTGCTAACGGCGCGCGGCATGATTACAAAGTCCGCCGGAAAAGCAGCGTGGCACCCGACAATACGACCGCCGAGGTCAACACCAGGGCGAAGATATCGTGGGTGATCGCGGTTATGCCGACGTCCTTGAGCAGGAGCGTGCGGAAGCCGTGGACGGCGTAGGTGAACGGGTCGCAGTTGGACATCAGCCGCAGCCAACGGGGGAAGCCGGCGATGGGATAGATGGCGCCGCTGGGAAAAAACAGCAGGGTGTTGAGCACGCCGAAAATGGCGCGCGGCACCAGCGGGTCGCTGATGCGCGCCATGATGAAAAACATCATGCCGATCAGGGCGATGGAAGTGAGCGCGACCATGAGGGTCAGCTCCAGCAGGCGGACCGGTTGGAAGAAGTTGGGGACCTGCGCCACCACGGCCCCCAGCACCAGGATGGTCTCACCCGCCAGCATCGCCTTGATGACGCCGGACAGGTTGAAGCCGAGGATCAGCTCCCATTTGGTGATGGGAGTCACCATGTAGCCTTCGTGCAGGCCGCGCGACTTGTCGTCGATGAACAGCAGGCCGCCGCCGATCATGGCGGTCATGAAGATGGCGAGGGAAACCGAACCGGGCAGCAAATACTTGATGTAGTCGATGTAGGGATAGACTTCGACCACGTCGAGCGCGGCCTGCGGCGGTTCGCGGGGCGGGACCTGGGGCGCGTTGATGGAGGCCACCAGGCTGGACATCTGGGCGCCCACCGCGCCCGCCACCGAGCGATCGGTGTTGTCGGTAATCAGCGCCAGGTGCGGCTGGTGCTGTTTCAGCAGGTCGCGGGAATAATGCTGCGGAATGACCAGAACGCCACTCAGCACGCCCTTGCGCAAGTCGTTGAGGGCGGCGCCCTGATCGGCGTAATCGGTGGGCAGGAAGGTGCGCGCGTTGGCGCCCACGGCGCGGACACGCTCCAGTACATCGACCGATTCCGGTCCCCGGTCCAGGTTGACTACGCCCAGGATGACGTTTTTGATATTGCCGCCGAAGGCGTTGCCCAGGATTACCAACTGCAGCAGCGGCAGCACCAGCGAGGAGACGAGCAACGCCGGGCTGCGGCGGAACTTGCGCATATCGCGCTCGACCAAGGCCAAAGCTCGCTTCATTGGGGACCGCCTTTCTTCCCTTGGGCGGCGGGAACGGCGGTTTCGGCCTCCGCCAGCCCGTGGCCGGTGTAATGCAGGAATACATCGTCCAGCGTGGTGGATTGGACCGAGAGGCTTTTCAGCTCGAGCTTGAGCTGGCGCGCCAGCTCGACCAACTCCTGCGCGGAAGCCGGGCCGCGGTCGCTGGAGATGCGATAAGTGGCCGAGCCCAGCGCGCGCACGCTCTTGACCGCCGGCAGCGCCTCCAGGTCGGCGGCGCCGTGGGGCAGATCGGGCTCGAACTGCAACTCGATGCGGCTGGCGCCGGGCACCGAGGCTTTGAGCGCCACCGGCGTGTCCAGGGCAACGATGCGGCCGCTGTCGACGATGGCGACCCGGTCGCAGAGGCGGTCGGCCTCGTCCATGTAATGCGTGGTGAGAAAGAGGGTGCGGCCCTGCTGGGCGCGGAGATGGGTGATCATCTCCCACACCGAAATGCGCGAGACCGGATCGAGGCCGGTGGTGGGCTCGTCCAGGAACAGGATTTGCGGGTCGTGCACCAGGCCGCGCGCGATCTCCAGCCGTCGCCGCATGCCCCCCGACAGGGTGGCGGCAAGGGCGTTGGCGCGGTCAGCGAGGGAGACGGCTTCGAGCAGCTCGGCCGTGCGCTGACGGCGCCGCTCCCCGGTGATGCCGTATAGCCGGGCGTGAATGCCCAGATTCTCGGCGCAGGTGAGCTCGGGATCGCTGGTCAGGTTCTGCGGTATGACCCCAATGCTGGCGCGCACGGCGTTGGGGTCGTGAATGATATCGTGCCCGGCCACCACGGCCGTGCCACTGGTGGGCGGCACCAGCGTCGTCAACATGCGGATGAGCGTGCTCTTGCCCGCGCCGTTAGGTCCGAGCAGGCCGAAGATCTCGCCGGCCTGGACCACGAAGCTGACATTATCGACCGCCAGCAGCGCGCCAAAGCGCTTACTTATGGCTCGGACCTCAATGGCGACGCCGATCGGGGATTGGCTTTGCGCTTCCATGACGGCTAGTCCCGCGCGCTCGAGACCGGCGGAGGCGGCGGCAAGACCGGTACCGGCAGCATCACCCAGGCGGTCATGCCCAGCGGGAGCTTGCCGTCGGGATTGGACACGCGCACGCGTATGGCCACGGTCTTGATATCGCGCTTGGTGCGGCTGACGTCGCGCTGCGTGGCAAAATCGGCTTCCACCGCCTTGTAGATCACGGGACCGGTGACCTCGGCGCCGGAGGGCAGGCGCACGCGCAAGGTCTGTCCCATGGCGATGAGATCGGCGTAAGTTTCCTCGACGTCGGCATCCACCCAGGTCGAGCTCAAGTCGAAGAGGGTGACGATCGGACTGCCAGGGTTGACGACCTCGCCCTGCCGCGCGGCGCGCAGCGTCACAATGCCGCTGGCCGGCGCGAAAATCCGGGTCTGGCCGAAGCGCGCGGTGGCGGCGGCAGCATTGGACACGGCCTGCGCCTGGGCCGCGCGCAGCGCGTCGGTCTGGCGCTGTTGTACGGCGACTTGCCGTTCCTCCTGTTGGGCGTCGGCCAGCGCGGCCTGGGCCGCCGCCACGGTGCGCTCGATCGCCTCGACGGCGGCCTGCGCCGCCGCCACGGCACGGCGGATGGCCTCGACCCCGGCTTGCGCGGCCTGTTCGTTGGCCTTGGCGGAGTCGAGATCGCTCCGGGCCGCGACCAGGTCTTGCGGCGGGTTGATGTCCCGTTCGACCAGCGGCCGGATGCGGTTGAAGTTGTCCTGGGCCTTGGCCGCCGCCGCCTGGGTTTGCGCCACCTGCGCCTGCGCCTGCCGCAGTTGGGCTTGAGTCTGCGCCACCTGCGCCTGCGCCTGCTGGAGTTGGGCTTGGGTCTGCGCCACTTGCGCCTCCGCCTGGCGGACCTTAGTGGGCAACGTATTCCGCAGCAGCTCGGTCTGGGCCACCGACTGTTCCGCGCTGGCGCGGGCTTGTGCGATGGCGTGGCCGGCGGCGCCCTGGTCGGCGCGCAACTCGTCCTGATCGAGCACGGCAATCAAGTCGCCGGCCTTCACCCATTGCCCGTCGTCCACCGTCAGGCTCACGATGCGGCCAGTGATCTTACTGCCCACCACCACTTCGTTGCCATCGACGGTACCGGTCAGCACGAGCGTCTGCGGGCGGGGACGCTCGACCCACCAGATCGCCACGGCGATGGCTACAATCACCAACAGCAGGATGGCTCGTTTCATGCGGAAGACCTCATTCGCCCGAAAGCTTAATACATTGTAAACCAAATTATTTTGAATTCCAATTAAATTCAGGCGATGCCGAAAAGGGGGCGCCGCCGTGGAAGCCACGGCGTTGCGGGCGGCGTGCCCACGCGGTATCGGGCCTGCCTCGAGACGAGCGGACATGCGCGGCGCGCAACGGAGGATGAAAAAGCAGAGCGTCCCGATGAGCGGAGGGCGATCCCTGTCGGGATCGTCTCTGGCGCCAGAAACGGGCGGTACGGGGCGAACAGGCGAGCATGGCTCGCCTGGACCGATTGACAATCGGTCCGCAGGTTGCCAACCTGCCCCACAAACGGTGCCAAATCACCGGGATGGACCCAGAGGGTACTTCGCCAAGAGTGGCTGCGCTACGTTTATGTAATGACTACGGTGGGCGATCCGCATGGTCCACCTGCAGGGCCGGCCCCGCGAGAAGACCGCGGCGGGTGATTTCGGGCATTTTCGGACTTCAGATCTTCAGTTCCCACCCCTTGCGGATGTTGGGCTTCAGAAGCTTGTTGGCCTCATCATTATTGGTGAATCGCATGCTCTTCGCGTCCCACACGAGCTTGCCCGGAACGCGCAGCGCGACGGCGCCCAACGCCAGCCATTCGATGTACGGCACGGCGATGCTGAACTCCGAGCAGCCCGACTGGCCGCCCTTGGCGGCGCGGACCCAGTCCTGCTGGTGGTTCACCGAGCGCGGCAGCAATTCGGGCGGCAGCGTGTATTCCTTCCACCGCGAAGCCGGCAGGAGCCAGACGCCCTCGCCGCGGGAGGTGGTGGCCATCCAGCCCTTGTCGCCGACGAACAGCGCTCCGTTGCCGGGAATGCGGCGCGCGGGCGCGGGACCGCCGCGGCCCGCTCCAGGAGGCGCGCCGGCGGAACCGCGTCCGGGCCCAGGGGCCCCCGCGGCTGCCCGTCCGGGCTGCCCTGCGCCGCGGCCCGCGTTCTGCACCCAGGGATCGGGCGGGGCGGGCCGTCCCCGTTCCGCCAGGTTGTCGCTGCGCGGCAACAGCGGCTCGTTCTCTTCCATTCCCTCCGGCCTGGTCCACTCGCCTACCATGTCCTGATAGAAATTGATGGTGACGGCGGGCATGTTTCCGCGGGCCGGAAACTCGAAGCGGAGGTGCGCGTGGCCGGGCCAGGTCCACTGGCTCTTGGCTTCCAGCGTGACGCATTCGACGCTGGTGGGAGCCACGGTGCTCAGCCGCAGAGCCAGGTTCGCCGGACCCAGGATGTGGACGCCCCAATCGCCCAGCGAGCCGCCGGTCCCGAAGTCCTGGAAGGCGCGCCACTGGTTCACCATCATGGGAAAGTAGGGGCGTGTGGCCGCGGTGTTGAGCCACAGGTCCCAATCCAGCGTCTCCGGCACTTTCTCCTCGGGCGGGAGCGTCTGGAGGCCCGCTCCGCCGCCGTAAATCGTGCCGGTCCACGCGTGCACTTCTTTGACGCCGCCGATCGCGCCGGACCACAGGATCTCGGCGCAGGTTCGCGTGCCTTCGTGCGAATAGCCCTGGTTGCCCATCTGGGTCGCGACCTTGTATTTGGCCGCCGCATCCAGCAGCAGGCGCGACTCCCACACCGTCCGGGTGAGCGGCTTTTCGCAATAGACGTGCTTGCCATGCTGCATGCAGAAGAGAGCGGTGGGCGTGTGGCCGTGGTCCGGCGTGGCGATCATCACGGCGTCGATGTTGCGGCCTTCGGTCTCGATCATCTTGCGGAAGTCTTTGTACTTTTTCGCCTTATCGTAAGTCTGGAACGTGCGCGCGGCTTTTTCGTCGTTGACGTCGCAGAGCGCCACGATGTTCTCGCTGGGCGCGACTCCCCGCAGGATCTCCGGGCCCCTGGTGCCGATCCCGATGGCCGCGATGTTCAACTTTTCGTTGAAGGACTTGTACCCGAGCGCCTTCAGGGACGGAGTGCTGCCAAAGCCTCCCCGGGGGACCGCGCCCGCCAGGAGAGTTCCGAAGAAGAAATGCCGTCTGGAAAAACCGTTGTCAGCCATGCGAATACCTCACGGAAACGGCAGTATAGCAATCGGCGCCGGCCGCGAGAAGCACGAACGCGCGCGACGTCCGGCCCGCGCTCTATCCCGCGGTTGCCCGGCCGCTCAAGCCCTCGCAGGCCGCCTCCACCGTGGGGTAGAAGGCCATCAAGGTGTCGAGCCGGGTGATGCTGAACAAACGAGCCACCCTCGGGTTGGCTGCCGCAAACACCAGTTGGCCGCCGGAATCCCGCGCCGTCACGAAGCACGAGTAGATCAGCTCCACTCCGGAGCTGTCCATGTGATCGACACCGCTGAAATCGAGGATCAGTTTCCTCGCGCCCTGCTGCAGGAGATCCCTGACGAAAGGCTCGATGAGGTGGGTGTCCGCTCCCAGCGTGATACTGCCGGCAACTTGAACGGACACGATGTCCGGTTCGAACCTGGCCGACTGTATCCTCAGGACCATAAACGCTCCACGGGCAGTCAGACAAGAATATACCAGTTTCCGGGCCGGCGGCGGCGATGCGGGCGATCACCGGGCGAGCCGTCCCCCGGCGCCGTAGATCACGCGCAGGGCGCTGCGGACGTACTGCTCGTCGGTCAAGCCTTCCACGGCGGCTTCGGGGAACGGAACCAGCGAGCGGAAATACGCCGCCAGCTCGCGAAACAGCTCCACGCGCGCGGCGGGTTCGTAGCCGTCGCGCTGCGAGACGGCGCGGACGGCGATCCCCACGGCCTCCGGCCCCGCCACACTGCGCAGGCGCGCGGCCAGGTGCGGGTACGCCAGCAGGGAATTGTACTTGGCCGGGGCAATCCGCTCCAGGTCTGGCTCGCGCGGGCTTCGCTCGATCGCCACCACCGTGTTGGCGGCCAGGTCTCCCAGGCGCTGGCCCTTGCGGCTGACGAAGGCCGCGATCCCTCCTACCAGGTAGAGCATGGGGAGCCCGTCCACGACGCGCAGCAGGTTGCGGATGGCAATCTGCGGGAATTGCAAGCGCAGGCCCTGGGCGTCGATCACGCGCAAACCGAGCACGCGCTTGCCCAGCGTCTGGCCGCGCCAGCGCCATTCGAGCACCGTCCCGTAGGCCATCCAGAACGCGAAGAACGACGCAACTCCCAATGCGGCGGCCAGGTCCGGGCTGAGGAGGTTGGCCACCTGCGTCACCTTCGCCGCGGCGTAACTCGCCCACACTATGACCGCGGCGTCGATGGTCCAGGCGAGAGCGCGCGTCACCGGCGTCGCCAGCTGGTAGGAGAACGTGACGCCCTCGGGCGTCTCGATGACCAGCGACGATTTTCGCGCGGTGCTCATTCGCGTCCGGCCCAGCCCAGGAATGCGGTGAGCGCCAGCACCTCGCAGATGCCGAAGGCGATCTTGAGCCCGTAAGGGATGACCGGCTGGTGGTATTGCGAGATGAAGGCCTCCACCAGTCCCGCCCAGACGAGCAGGCCGGCGGCGCCGCCGGCGATGGCCAGCAGGTCGTGCATCACGGCGCGGAACCGCTCCGTGCGCGACGCGCGGCCGCCCCATCCGATCACCGCGGCGGCCAAAATGAAGCCTGCCTGGCCGCCCAGCAGAATCGCCGGAATCTCGATCGATCCGTGCGGCAGCAGCCAGCCCGCCAGGAACTTCGCCTGCCCGCCGGCAACGTAGTCGGCCGCCACCGCGCCGAGCGTAACGCCGTTCGCAAAAAGCAGGATGAGGGTGCCCGCGCCCCACGCGATCCCGGTCCCCATGGTCAGCAAGGTCACACGGATATTGTGCTGCATCAGGTCCGCCGAAAAGGTGGCCTTGGAGCCTTTCAGCCGGTCGTTGGGGGCGCTCTCCTCCTTGGCCACGCGCTCCGCCGGCGAGACCATCAGCCCGGGAAACGGCATCAGCACGGCCTTGGACCGCGGATCGCGCCACATGGCGAAACAGCCGAACGCCACGCCCAGCAGCGTGACGCCGGCCGAGAGCCGAGCCGCCCCCAGGTGGCGCCGGAACGCTCGCGGAAACGCCAGCACCATGCTCTTCCAACGGACGCCCAGCGGCGCGCGCGTTTCGTGAATTTCGGAATACGCGCGCGACACCAGCGATTCCAGAAACGCCCGCAGGCGCGGCTCCGTGGAGAACGTGTCGAGCCGCGCCAGGTCGGCCGAGGAGCGCTCGTACAAGTAATGCAGCCGCTGGATTTCCTCCAGCGGCACGCGGCGCTCGGGCTCGGCCTCCATCCGCTGCAGGACGTTCTGCAGCTCGTCCCAGTAGGGCCGCTCGGCTTCGACGAAACGCGGCAGGTCGATGATCACAACGCTTGCCTCCGTTTCACATCGAGATACTCTTCGGTGACCCGCTGCTTGATCCGTCCGGGGTCCACCATCGAGAGCTTCACGCCGCGGTGCTGCAAAGCGATCTGAAGCGCGCGCATGCGGTTCCACAGCATCTGGCCGCCGAGGCCCTGGTAGAGCGCGTCGAGACCGGCGGGCGCGGCACCGGTGAACAGCGGCTTCATGGAGGCAGTTTGAGTGACGTTGACCAGCACGAGGTGGCGGCGGGCCAGCAGCGGAACGTCGCGCTCGAAGGTTTCGGCCAGCAGTGCGTCGTCGAGGGAGGTGAAGAAGATCAGCAGGGAACGGCGGCGCAGATTCAACTGGAGGCTGGTGAAGACTTCGCGAAAATCCGGGCTGACGCGCTCGGCCCGCAGATTGTAGATGGTCTCGCGGCACACCCGGAAGTGGCCCAGCCCGCCGCGCGCCCGCACGAAGCGGTGAGTGCGATCGCTGAAGGTGACCAGGCCGAACTTGTCGCCCTGGCGCTCGGCCACAATGGCCAGATGCAGCGCGGCATCCACGTAGCTTTCGAGAATGCCTTCGCGCGCGGACAGCCGCGAGGAGTCGATGATGGCGTACACTTCCTGCGCATGTTCCACGCGATACAGCTTCACCACGGGGAATGCGCGCCGGGCCGTGGCTTTCCAATGGATGTCTTCGAAGTTGTCGCCGGGCAGGTAGTGGCGCAGGTTGTCGAACTCGCGGCCCTTGCCTACCTGGCGGCGCATGCGAAGGCCGGGCGCGGTTTTCAGGAACAGCGAAGCGGTGGCGCGGTCGCGGAGGTTGGGATAGACGCGAAAGGTGAATTCCACGTCGCGCGGCCCGCGCACCTGCCACAGGCCCCAGGGCGAGGGCGTTTCCACGTGCAGCCGGCGCAAGGCGTGATCGCCGCGCGCGCGGGCGGTGCAGGGCATATCCAGGATCGAAATGCCGGGCGCGGCGATCACTTCCCGCATCGGTTGCTCCGACTCGACACCGGCCGGGATGGACGCGGCGAGTCGAATTGTGAGAGAGCGCGCGGTACGGTTTTCGAGGGTGACCGGAAAGCTGCCGGGCACGTCCTTGGTGAGGCGCACGAAGCCCGGGGTGCGGATCCCGAGCGCCCGCAACCTGTCGCCGCCGAGCACGGCATCCACTGCGGCGGCCACGGCGCACGCCACCAGCACCGCCGCGCACGGCGGCAGCAGCGCAGGGAAGAGCCCGGCGATGGTGGTGGCGGGCAGCGCAATCGCCGCGGCCGCCAACAGCAGGCGCTGGGAGGGGACGATCATCGCGGCACCGGCACCTCGTGCAGGATGCGGTCCAGAACTTCGGCGGCCCGCACGCCTTCCAGCTCCGACTCGGGACGCAGGAGCACGCGGTGCTCGAGCACCGCCATGGCCACCGCGCGAACGTCATCGGGGCTCACGAAATCGCGGCCCGAAATGGCCGCCCAGGCACGCGACGCGCGCAACATCGACTGCGTGGCGCGCGGGCCCGCGCCCACCAGGATGTGGTCGTCGGCGCGCGTCCGACGCACCACCTGCACGACGTACTCCACCAGTTGATCGGTGACCCGGATCAGCGCCAGCGCGTCGCGGAGGCTGTCCAGGCCGCTCTCCGAAAGGCACGGCGTCACTTCGCCGCGCGCCAGCACGGCTTCGGGCGCCTGCTCGTTCAAGCTGCGCCGGCCGAGCGAAAACTCTTCGGCGTGCTCCGGCCAGCCCATCGCGATCTTCACCATGAAGCGGTCCTTCTGCGCTTCGGGCAGCGGGTAGGTGCCCTCGGATTCGATGGGGTTCTGGGTGGCGAAGACCGTGAAGTTCCTGGACAGGCGGTGCGTCTCGCGATCGATCGTCACGGTGCGCTCCTGCATGGCCTCGAGCAGCGCCGATTGCGTTTTGGCGGGCGCGCGGTTGATCTCGTCGGCCAGCAGAAAGGTGGTGAACAGCGGCCCTTTCACCAGCGAGAATTCGTTCCGCTGGAGGTTAAAAACGTTGTTGCCGGTGATGTCGGCGGGCATCAGGTCGGGCGTGAACTGGATGCGTTTGAACTCGGAGCCGAGCACCGCGGCCAGCGTGCGGGCCAGCAGCGTCTTGCCCAGCCCGGGCACGCCTTCGATGAGCGCGTGCTGGTTCGAGAGCACCACGACGAGCGAAAAACGGATGGCATCTTCCTGCCCGATGATCACCTTGCGAATGCCGGCGGACATGCTCTCCACCGCGGCTTGAAATTGATCGAGGTTCAAAGCGCTCCTTTCTTTTCGAGCACCGCCTGCACTTCCCGCATGGCCTCCACGGGATGCTCCGACGCGCCGCGCACGATGGCTTCGGCCTTTTGCAAGCGCTCGGCCGGAACCGAGCGGCGATTGGTATTGAGCCATTGTTGCCAGCAGGCGGCGGCCAGCTCGCCGGGCGGGATGTGGCGGCGCAGCAGCGTCAGGAGCCCGGCGTGCGACGTTCGTCCGGCGAAGCGATCCGCTTCAGCCTGGTCCTCGGGCGGAGGAAATCCCGAGGCGCTTCGCCAGATGAAAAGCGCCGCGCAGAGCGCCAGGCCGAGCGTCAGGCCGGTGAGCCGGAACCGCCGCGCCAGCCCGACGAAGCTGCCGGATTCCGCGATGCCCAGGTGCGACTCGTCGAACACGAAGCGCGACGGTGCGCCGAGGACCGTGGAGACCATCTCCAGCCGGTCGGCCGAAACCGCCGCCGCGTTGCTGAAATCGTCGCTTTCGGCGAGCAGCACCACGCTGCCTTTGCCGAACGCGCGCTCGATGGCCAGCATCCTGCCGCCGGCCGAATCGAGCACCCGCCAGTCCTTCGCCGTGGCGAAGTAGAGCCGGTGGACGCGCCCCTTTTCGGCATCGACGCCGAATTTCACGTCCCAGTTGCGATAGAGCGAACCGATCTCGGGGGCCTTGGCGCCCGGCGGGAATGCCATGGCGGCGACCACGCGGTTGCCCGCGCCGGCCACCCGCTCGATGCGCTGCCGCATGTCCGAATCGTCGACGAAGGATGCCGGAGCGAGCCCCAGCAGGATTACAGCGGCGCCGGTTTCGTTCAACACTTCGAGGGGCATGTAATTGCGGGTGGCTGTGATGCCGGGCGTGCGCGCCAGAGCGTCGAACAGCAGCTTGGCGCCGGCCGGATCGCTGCGCAGGCTGGAATACTCGGGGTACACGTCGCCGGCGGCGAACTGGACTCCGAACAGGTAGAGGACGCCGGCGACGAATCCCGCGGCGAGAACGATGCCCGCGGCGACGCCCGATGATTTCATGCCGCCACCCCTTCCGGCGCCGCCAGAATCGACTTCATCTCCTCGATGCGGCGGCGGAACTCATCCACATCTTCGGGGGCCACTTCGTGCATGCCGTACCACGCGCGCTCGAATGCCGCGACGCTCGCGCCGAAGAGACCGCGCGCTTCGGGAAAGGCGCGCGCGCGCCGCCGCAGTTCCAGCTCGTATTCGCGATTGGTCTTACCCGCGTCGATGGCCAGCAACTCGCGTCGGCCGAGCCAGGCGAGGCTGCCCAGATAAAACGCCCGCAGCGCGAATCGCGGATTGCCCTCGCGGAGCGATTGTTCGCCCAACTCGTTCCAGCGCTCTTCGGGGAGGCGATCGGCACTCAGGTCTTCGGCATCCAGCCGGATCGTGGCCGCCGCGCCGGAGGCGGCTTCACTCTTCACGCGCAGCGAACGGAGCTTGCGCCAGGCGATCCAGGCCACCAGCGCTACCACCACGCCGATCAGCACGTAGAGACTCCAATGCAGGCCCACTGCAGGCGGCGCGCCAGCCGGCGTGATCGAAATGTCGCGGGGGAAGAGCCATTTGAAGAGGCGGTCAAGGCCGTCGCCGATGATGCGCGAGATCGACCTGACGCCGCCGAGGATCCGATCGGCGAAACTGACCAGCCACGATGGCCTGGCGGCGGAACCGGTCGGAGGCGGGATGCGCCAATCGTATTCGGGCGATTGCATGGCCTGGCGGACGGAGCGCTCCAGCTCCGCCGGGGGAACGGCGAACCACAAACACAGGCTGGAATATTTCTGCCGCAACGCCACGCGGAGGTCTTCGCCGGTTTCCATGGATTCGCCGCGGAAGCAGCGCACCGCGTACGCCGCCTGCACCACCGGGTCGAAGGCGATCCACGTCACCGTGAACACCAGCATGGCGAACAGGGGATTCGCCACGTAATATAAGCCGCTGCGGCTGAACGTGGATTCATAGCCCGTGAGCATGCGGACCAGTTGCGGCAGCACCGCCAGAACCATCGCCACGTTGACCGCGGCCAGCAGGTACAGCAGAGTGAGGATCGCCAGCATGCTCCAGCTCTGGCCGGCTTCGAGACCGCCAGGCGCCGCGCTTTGGCGATCAGGCCGTCGAGGGCGAGGTCTTCGTAGCCGCTCAGCACCGCGGCGTTGCGATAGAATGCCGCGGTCGCGGCGAGGGGGAACATCACCAGGCCGGCCACCAGGGTCGCGGCCAGCCGGGTCGGCCCGAGGAAGCTCTGCGCGGCGGCCAGGCTCCCGATCCGCCGCGCGCTCCACGCCGGATTCGCCGTGCCGCTCAGTTGCGCGCGCAGGCGTCCCGCGAACACCGCGCGCCAGCAGTTCATCCAGAGCAGCAGCAGGGCCAGCACGAGAGACTCGAGGGCGCAGCGGGCGTCGGACGTGCGGGGATTCAGCACGGCGTTCCAGAATACGAGCAGGGCCATCGCGAAGGGCACTGCGCCGGCCGAATGGCACAGCCAGGTTTCGAGCGGGGCGCGGCGCAAGAGGTGGACCGCGTCTTCGAGGATCCGGATGGCGCTCGCGCGCTCTACCGCGTCTGCCACGAGGCTTGCTCCATCCGGCTGGTGATGAGGATCATGGCTTCGCCGGCGCCGTAGAACAACAGCCACGCGAACAGGATGCCCGCCAGCGCCAGAACTGCCGCCGCCACGCGCCGGCCCGGGCGGCGTGCCCGCGGAGCCCGTTCGATTTTCTGCAGGCACGCGGCGCAGAGCAGCCGCGCTTCGTGCTCGGTGACGCACTCGCGGCAATAGCTCCGTCCGCATTCCGGGCAGCGGCACACCGCTTCCCGCGCTTCGTGGTTCCAGCAGCGTTGGTGAAGGGCCAGGCCGGTCATGGTCCGCTCGATTCTCTTCCGTCCGGCAGGAACGACAGTATCAGGCCCGCCAGTCCCAGGATGACCGCGATCCCCGCATCGGCCTCGCGCAAAAAAATGTACGCGGGCTGCGCGGCCAGCGCCTGGGGGTCCGGCAGGATCTGCGTGGAGGCCGGGCTCGACGTCGCCAATCCCGCGATGATCTGCTTGGCGTAATAGAACACGCCCATGACGATGAGGGTCGCGATCGCCAGCTTCTGCAAGCCCGCCCGCAGAATTCCGCGGTGGTACTGAAAAAAGATGGCGATCGCTCCGGCGACCTCGACCCCCGCCAGTCCGTACGCGGCCCACTCCGGCCCGCGCGCCACCGAGTGCAGCGTCAGGACGTTCAGCAGCGCGTCGGCGAACAGGCTCGCCAGGAAAACGTCCGAAGCCAGGGTGCGCCTGCGCGCGGGAGCGGCCGTTGCGGCAGGAGATGCCGCTCCGGGTGCGGGCCCGGTGGCAAGCGGCGGCCCGATGGCGCGGCCCGCCACCGCCTCCGCCCAATTACTTTCCACCACGCCTTGCTCCTGCGCGATGCGCGGTTCCACTTCCGCCAGGAATTTGCGCGCGGTCCACGTGCGGTAGAGCGAAGGCAGGTCGTCGCGGCTCACCGCGGTATAGATGCGGCACGCGCAACTGCGCGCCGCGCAGACGTAGATCCACGCGCCCACCAGGCCGGCCGCCCCGCTCCAGAGTACCGCCGGCGCCCACGGCAGAGTGTTCCGCAAAGCCATATAAGCGACCAGCCACAATACGCCGATGGTGAACGCGCGGGTGGAGATGGCGAAGCGCGGCGTGCGGGCCACCACGATGGCCTGGATATCGCGCAGTTGGAAGCGCTTGTATTCCTCGCGGAAGCGCGAGGATCTCACCAGCAGAAGGTGGCCGGCGCCCAGCCACACGCTGGAGCCCTTGATGAAGCCGCGCCGGCGGCCCGGCAGCTTGCGGTATCGCTCGCGCGCTGCGGTCATGGCCGCCTCGTGGTGGCAAACGGGGTTCTCACCAGAAAGTACACGAACGCGCAGCACAGCGCCAGCTCCGCCATCGAAACCAGGATGGCAACCACGAAGCGCCACCGGTTGCGGCGCACCAGGCTCAGCGGCTGCCTCCACTTCATCGCCGTGAGCACCAGGCTGGCCGGAGCGGCCACGATCATGAAGGGATACATCACCACGGCGGCGAGCGGCAGGATGAGCGCTGTGGAGTCGAAGAGGTTGCGGTACGTTTCGGCTTTGGCCGGGCGCGCTTTGCCCGCGCCGGCCGCGACGCACGAGGGGCACCACACCTCGTTGCCGAATTCCACCGAGCAGAGCTGGCACACGAACCGGCCGCACTGGTTGCACGCCGCAACGGCGCGCTTCGACGGGTGATCGAAGCAGGCCGCCTCCCCGTCCAGCGCCGCTTCCGTCTTCACCGGCGCATCGCCCGCGGCCAGCGCGGCGGGGAAGATGCGCACCTGGTTGGCCGACCCGCACAGCGGGCACACCGCCGTGCCGCTGTTGGCCAGTTCCCACTGGGGCAGCGGCATGTCGCAGCGGGCGCAGGGTACGGGCATGATGGCCGGTCAGCTTCGCGTCTGGATGACGCGCGTATCGCAGATCATGTCGTGCAGCGCGCGTTTCTGCCCGTCGAGACCAGCCATGATGTAGCCGATCAGCAGGATCATGGCGCTCAAGATCTTCGCGAAGTACCGCCCGGCGGCGCGTCCGGCGCTCACGCGCGAGCCGTCGGCCCGCACCACCTTCAGCCCCAGCGCCATCTTTCCCGGGGTCGCGCTCATCTTCGCGACGAAGAAAGTTTCGTAGGTGCAGCCGATGGCGGTATTGAGCACCCAGAGCACGCCCATGAGGCCCATCATGGCTCCGAAATAGGCCATCGGGTCGGCGCCCGGCTGCGCCCGCGAAATCCGTGTCGTCGAGCCGAGCACCGCGTACTGGACAATGCTGCCGACCACCAGCAGGATGATGCCGTCGATGATGGCGGCGAGGAAGCGGATCCAGAAGCCGCCGTATCGCACCGCGGCGGCCGGGGCCACGCCTTCGCGCAGCTTCTGCGCGTAGTTGTTCTTGCACGCCGGGCAGATCAGAAGGTCGCCGAAGCGCGCCAGTTCATCGGGAGTGCACGGACGCCCGCATTCCGCACAGAAGAGCGCACCCGGCTCGTACGACGTGGGTGACATGAATCAGATTGTACCGCCCCGCTTCGCGCCGTTATCTCCCGCCCTCACTTCACCGTGAACGTCACCGAGGCCACAACATTCTCCCAGGCCAGTTCGAGCCTGCCCTTGTTCTGACCGGTGGAGGAGAGCGTCATCCTGTACGTCTCGATGGGCGCCGGAGGTTTGCTCATCGCCACGGGCACGCGGCCCAGGTCTTGAGCCTGGTTGTATACCAAGCCCCACTGGCCTGTCTGCTTGTTCACGATGAGCTGCCATTCGCCCTCATTGAGGGCCACAAACAAGGTGTAATCGCCCTTTGGGACGGCCAGCCCCTGGATGTCCAGGTCGGCATCGGTATGGATTGCGGTGGCGGCGTTGGCGCCTGCCCGCCAGACGGGATACGTGGGGTCTTTGCTGACCACCCCGCCCACCCCGAAAACCTGGCGGCCGTGCGCCGAGGGCGCGTGATACTGGATCGAAACATTCTTGCCCTGGATGGTGACCGCGGTATCCGCCGGTGGACTGGTGAACTGTGCCGCTGCCACGGCGGCAAGAATCAGAAGAGATAAGATCAGGCGCTTTCATGACTGTGAAAATCCTCACACTGAAAATGACACAGGCTTCCCGTGCTCCGGCTGCAGATATAGCGCACCCCCGGCGCGCGCAGCTTCAGGGCGGAGCGTAGAGGGGGATCAAAAACGCACTGGAATTCGCCGTTTCAGATAAGTTCCAGCCGGAGTTGGCGGCCGATCGCTACAGCTGCGCGTTGAAGAGTGTGCAATGTAACACTCGTGTTGGTGGGATCGAGCAAACGGTCGAGCGCTCTACGGCTGGTCTGCATGCGGATGGCCATTGCCGCCTTGGTGAGGCGATCCTTCTCCATGGCTGCTCTGATCTGATCGGCGAGGATCTGTTTGACGGCTTGTTCCTCGCACTCTTCCAAAATGCCCTGTTCGGCCAGAAAACCATCAAAAGACGAACCAATCCTGCCCTTCTTCTTACGTGTCCTACGTGTCATTTCAGAGCACCTCCTTCATTCGCTTGAGCGCGAGTCTCAAATCCCGGCCTGGGGTCTTCTGCGTTTTCTTGACGAAGCCGTGCAGCAGCACCATGCGTTCCCGCGCCACGCAGAAAATCACCCGTCCGATCTTTCCATCAGTCAGGTCGCTCCGTACCTCCCACAGACCGTTGCCGAGACTGCGACAATAGGGCCTGCCGAGCGGTCAACCGAATTCAACCTTCTGAATGTCCCGGCCGACCAATTTGCGATCCTCCAAGGATAGCCCCAGGACCCACTCCCGCACAGGCCGGTTGCCGAGGGCGGATTCATAGAAGAACGCCGGGAGCTTCTTGAAACGGTCGATCAATTTTGATTGTGCCAAAAATGGCACATCTTGGCAAGGGCCTCCTGCTTGCTGGCGACGAGAGCGGCGTGTCAGGGGAGCAATCCGCGTTGTCTGGCTTGGGATTTCGTACGGTCATTGAGTATCTTGGGCATATGCTTCGCTACCATGTTGCCTTCCACCTTCCGCGTGCGGCGGGCGAGATGGTGGTTGCGGAGGCCCTCGATTTTCCCGGAGCCGTCACGCAGGGTTTCGATCTGCCCGACGCCCGGCTGATGATCGCCAGCGCGATGGAGAATCTGGCCCAATGTCTCCTGCAGGAAGGCAAGCCCTTGCCGACGCCGAACCCTGACGCTGAGGCGAATGCCGACCTGATCGAACTGGTGCCACTCACCGTCCATGTTGGGGCGCTCCGAGTTTGAAAAAGGCACGAACTTGATCGATTACCTGCATCGCCAGGGGTACCGCTTGGAGCGCGAAGGCACTCCCCCACACGATTTACACGAACCCAGCCGACGGCGCGAAGGCCCCGGTGCCCCGCCATGCAGAGATCGATAACGGCTTGGCACGCAGAATCTGCCAACAGCTTGAAATCGTCCCGATCCGCTGACCGGCGGGGCGTGTCACAGGAGGAATCGCGTCGGTTTCATGAGGCACGATTTCAGAGGTCCTTCAAAATCGAGTGGAGGTGCTTTTGCAGGCTCTTTTCAACCAACGGCTTCCCACCGATTGAGTCCTCGTAAAAGATCACTCGATAACTTCATATGTCAAGGGGAAGCTCTTTGCCGCGCTGAGCAAGGAGAATAGTGGGCTTGTTTAAGGCGTGTGCATACCCGAGTTCGTAAAAGACATTCTGATTGGGTGCCGTGATCTCGGCAATGAACACCTTCGCCTCAGCAATCTCGCGCTTGATATCCTCGAAGATGATGCCTGGCTTGGAAACTTCATTTATCCGAATGACGTCAAATCCTAGGCGTTTCGCTTCTGGCCCAATCACCCCACGATAGATCGTGTCGTAGGGTTCCCCGAACTGCATCGCCACAAAGGCGCGAGGCCGTTTCTGCTGAATCGAGAAGTCTTTAAAGCTCACCTCTGACTTCGCATATGCGGCACCCCCAACTTGATTTCCGGGGAGGGGGTGGGAAAGGATGTGCTCAAAGATCTGCACTTCATCGACAGCCATCTTGATCCTTTGGCCTACCTGGTCAACCCGCAATTCGTAGCTGCGCCTAGGTTCCAGATTCCGTACGGAGCCGGCCATCCTCAGCGAAACCCAACCAAATCCGGGAACCCATTCAGCAATCGCGTAACCAGATCTCCACCCGCCAAGCTGGGGAAGCAAATAGCTGGAATTGTCAGACTCGTATCCGAGAACCACACTAGCCGAACACTCCGTCACCTCTGTGAACTCGATCTTCACCCGCAAAACACCATCCCGCATTCGTTAGGTTGCAGAGTGCGAGACCAAACGGAACCGCGACGGGCTCTATTGGGCCGTTGTACCGGCTGACACCTCCTTCAAACGACCAAGAGCCGCTCATCGCTGCCCAACTGGTGGGAGAAAGCGGAGCCGGGTCGGCGTTGATCTGTGTGTCAGCATCAGTACACGTTTCTGGCATGATTCTCCATGCTAGCAGAAGCTTGCTTACAGCACCGCTCCCGCCGTTCAGACCGCTCAGAACCGGGGGGAAGGTCACCACCGAATTCGGCGTCTCAGATCACTCCCGATAAGTCCCGGTCACGTCAACTGGGCGGAGACGCCCTAACCGTACAAGTGGCGCCCGGTCCGCAGAGGATCTCCAGGTTGGACCGGACTGCCGTCACCCTTTGCATCGGCATCAAGGCTGCATGCTGAGGCAGAAATTGCCGGTTCAGTCGCTCGTCTTTACGAAAATCCTCAAACCGAAAATACCACCGGTTTTCCGTGCTCCGGCTGCAGATATCGCACCCCCGGCGCGCGCAGCTTCAGGGCCGCCCGGAACTGGAGCGGGTCCGCCGAGTTGTCCGCGAACATGTCGTAGTGGCACGGAATCGCAGCGGCCGGCTGGATCCGGGCGGCCAGTTGCGCGGCTTCGTCATGCGAGAGATTGTTGAAGCCGCCATTGATGCAGGTGATCATCAGGTGCGGCGAGTGGCGGCGCGCGGAGGCCAGCAGGTCGCACTGGTCCGTATCGCCGGTCATGTAGATCCGCGGCCCTTTGCCGAATTCGAAGATGTATCCGAGGTGGTTGAGATCGCTGTCGTCGGTGGGCAGCGCGAAGGTTCCGCGGATGGTGATGTCGCGCAGTTCCATCTCGCAGTCCGGCCAGGTGGCCAGGATGCGGCCGGATTCCACACCCTTCTGCCGGAACACGCCGCAGCTCGGATGGGGGCCGATGAAGTGCGCCGTGTCTTTGTGGCGGAGGCGCTCGATCGTCTCGGGGTCGGTGTGGTCCTGGTGGTTGTGGGTGACGGCGAAAATGTCGACGTCGACCTCGCCGGGCGGGATGAGCACGGGCACCCGTCGGCTGAAGTCCATGCCCGGCGGCGCGATGGCGGCGCAACTGTCCGTGAGGTAGAGGTCGGTGGAGAGCAGGGTGCCTTCGGGCGACTTGAAGATGAAGCCGTTTTGCCCGAGCCACCACAGGGCCACGGACCCGCGCGGCACCGGAAATTCGCGAATTTCGCGCATCATGCTCATGCCGACATTGTGGCAAACTCAAGGTATGCCAGGTGTACCCGTTGAATTTCTGCGCGGCCTGGTGGGGTTCATCGGTATCGGATGCGCCCACATGATGGCGCGGTCCGCCGTGGCCGTGCGCAAAGGCGAAGTGAAGGTGTCGCGCCTGTACGGGTGGATGCTCCGCACCGTGCTCTGTGGGCTCGCGGTGTGGTACCCGTTCCGGCCGTCGGTGGATACCGCGGATCTGGTGGTGTGGTCGCTGGCAGCCGTGGCCTTCGCGGCCGGCTGGTGGGACGCCTCGCGCGTGAAAAAACAGGAGGATCTCTCGCACCAGATCTTCCCGGATTCCAACTAGACTCCTCCGCAGCGGGCCTGGGCGAAGTCCCGGTTGGTACAATCTTCTCTTACATGTCCCTGATCGTAGTAGGTTCCGTTGCGTACGACGGTGTCGAGACGCCGCATGCCAGGTCGCCGCGTATGTTGGGTGGCGCGGCCACGTATATCTCGCTGGCCGCCAGCTATTTCGCGCCGGTTAAGATCGTCGCCGTGGTGGGCGACGATTTCGCGCAGGAAGACGTCGATCTTCTCGCGTCGCGCCATATCGATCTCGCCGGGATGGAGCGCGTCGCGGGCGGCAAGACGTTCTTCTGGGAGGGCGTCTACTCGGCAGACATGAACGACCGCACCACGCTGCGCACCGACCTCAACGTCTTCGCCGATTTCAATCCCAAGCTGCCGGAATCGTACCGCTCGGCGCCGTACCTGCTGCTGGGCAACATCCAGCCGTCGCTGCAACAGAGCGTCCTCGCGCAGATGAGCGGTGTCCAACTCGCCGGCGGCGACACCATGAATTACTGGATCAAAGATTATCGCGCCGAACTGCTGGAGACCCTGCGCGGGTGGGACTTCCTGCTGATCAACGACAGCGAAGCGCGCCTGCTCTCGGGCGAGCACAACCTGCGGCGCGCGGCGGCCAGGATCGTGGAGATGGGGCCGGGCACGCTGGTCGTCAAGCGCGGCGAATACGGCGCGGTGCTGTTCCGCCACGATTGTCATTTCATGGCCCCGGGTTACCTGCTCGAGGATGTTTTCGATCCGACCGGCGCGGGCGATTCGTTTGCCGGCGGCTTCATCGGGTATCTGGCGGGCCGCGGGGCCGGGCGCGACGCCGACTTCGCGGAATTGCGCCGGGCGGTGATCTACGGATCGGTGATGGGCAGCTACTGTTGCGAGAAGCTCGGAGTCGACCGCTTCCGCACGCTGACGCGGGATGAAATCGAGGCGCGCTATCAGGAGTTCAAAAGCTGCACGGCGTTCTAACCTGACAGGGCTCGCGCCCGTTCCGGTCCTTGCGCTGGTCAGCGCCGCCGCTGCCTGGTTCTTCTATTCGCACGGGTGGCTGCTGTGGTACGGCGACGCCGAGGCGCACCTCAACACGGCGCGGCGCATCATCGACAACCAGACGCCGGGGTACGACCAGATCGGCTCGGTGTGGCTGCCCCTGCCGCATGTGCTGCTGCTGCCGTTTGTGCGCGTGGATGCCTGGTGGCACAGCGGAATCGCCGCGGCGTTCCCTTCGGGCATCTGCTTCGTGATCGGAGGGACCTTCCTCTTCGCGGCGGCGCGGAGGATTTTCGATTCCAGGGCGGCGGCGGTGGCGGCCTGCGGCCTGGCGGTGCTGAATCCCAACCTTCTATATCTGCAATCCACCGCCATGACCGAGGCGGTGTTCTTCGCGGCTCTGATGGCGCTGTTGTATTTCAGCGTGCGATTCCGCGAGACACAGGGCTGGGGCTCGGTCGTGGGCGCGGGGATCGCGGCCTGCGCGGGCGCGCTCACGCGCTACGAGGGCTGGTTTCTCATTCCGTTTGCGGCGGCCTACTTCTGGTTCGCGGCCAAGCGGCGGCGCTGGGCGGTGGCGCTGGTGTTCAGTTGCCTGGCGGCGGCCGGGCCGCTCTACTGGATGGCCAACGACTGGTACCTCACCGGCGATCCGCTCGACTTCTATCGCGGGCCCTGGTCGGCGCGCGCCATTCAGGGCAGCGCGGACTTTCCGGGCAAGGGCCATTGGCACATGGCGTGGTACTACTACCGCAAGGCTGCGCAACTCTGCGCTGGAACGGAACTGGCGCTCCTCGCGCTGGCGGGCGCGGCGGTCCTGCTGGTGCGGCGCGCGTTCTGGCCGCTGGTGCTGCTCGCGCTCCCCGGCGTGCAGGTCATCTGGAGCATGCATTCCGGGGTCGTGCCGATCTTCATGCCCATCCTCTGGCCGTTTTCCTGGTACAACACGCGCTACGGGCTGGGCGTCCTGCCGCTGCTGGCGCTATCGGGCGCGTCGCTGGCGACCATCGCCCCGCCGCGGTTTCGCGCCGGCGCGGCGGCGCTGGTGGTCCTGGCCGGAACCGCGCCCTGGCTCATCCATCCGCATCCGGAGAGCTGGATCACCTGGGCCGAATCGCGCGCCAATTCCGAAGGGCGCCGCGCCTGGATGCACGAGGCGGCAGGGTACCTGGCTTCCCGTTACGTGCCCGGTTCCGGTATCATCGCATCTTCGGGCGATGATTTTTCCGGGATCTTCCGCGAAATGGGCATTCCCTTGCGCGAGACGTTCAGCGTGGTGAACGGCCTGCCGTACCAGGCGACGATCGCGCGGCCCGACCTCTTCTTGTGGCAGGAATGGGCCGTCGTGAAGGGCGGCGACGATGCGCAGACCGCCGTCAATCGCGCGGGCCGGTACGGCATCCGCTACCGTCTGGAGAAAAGGATCGTTGAAAAGTACGAGCCGGTGATCGAAATCTACCGGCGCGTAGGAGGCATTCATGGTACCCAATGAAAACGTTACGACCGCATTCGATCTGCCGGGCTGCCGCATCGTGCGCAACCTCGGCGTGGTGCGGGGCATCGTCGTGCGCTCGCGCTCGATTTTCGGCACCATCGGAGCGGGGCTGCAGACCATCGTGGGCGGCAACATATCGCTTTTCAGCAACCTCTGCGAGCGGACCCGCAGCGATGCGTTCTACCTGATGATCCAGCACGCCAACGAACTGGGCGCCAACGCCGTCATCGGCGCGCGCTACGACGCCACCGAGATCATGAACGGCGTCACCGAAGTGCTGGCCTACGGCACGGCCGTGGTGGTCGAGCCGGACGGCAAATGAAAATCCCGTTCACCAAGGCGCACGGCGCGAAGAACGATTTTCTGCTGACGTGGCAGAGCGACGCGCCGGACGGCGACCTGGCCGAAACGGCGCGCGCCATCTGCGACCGGCACACTGGCGCGGGCGCCGACGGCTGGATGCTGGTAGCGCCGCCCGCGGATGCCGAAGCGGAAGGCACGATCCAGCTTTACAACTCCGACGGCAGCGCCGCCGAGATCTCGGGCAACGGCACGCGCTGTGCCGCGGCGTTCCTGATCCGCCACGGCTACGCCGCCGGCGTGGTGCGCGTGCGGACTGGGGCGGGCATCAAGACACTGCGACTGCTCAAGCGCGGCGGCCTGTCGTTTGAATTCGAAATGAACATGGGGCGGCCCGAGATCACCGCCGAGCGGTTCCCGTTACCGCTCGCTGCCGGCGTCCGCGACGTCACGCTGGTGTGGGTGGGAAACCCGCAGTGCGCCGTGCCCGTCGAGAATTTCGATTTCGACTGGCGGGCCATGGGCGCGGAGATCGAATCGCACCCGCATTTTCCGAAACGCACGAACGTCTCCTTTATTAAGGCGGTGGACGAGCACACCATCGAGGCGCGCTTCTACGAGCGCGGAGCCGGCGAGACGATGAGTTCCGGAACGGGCTCGACGGGCGCGGCCGCTGCAGCGGTGGCGCGGGGGATGGCGCGCTCGCCCGTGCGCGTGATGACTCCCGCCGGACCGATCGATCTGCGGCTCGACGTAGAGGCCTACCTCACCGGGCCCGCGGAAATCGTCGCCGAGGGCACGTTCTTTCTGTAGCCCCTACTGCCCGCCTCCCCCGCGCCGCCCGCCCCGACCCGTGGCGGGGGCGGCCTGCACGCCCGCGCTCAGGTGATCGTAATTCAGCATGGCGTTGAACAGCAGGAAGTAGCTGCCCTGCGTCTCGTTGCGCCACATGGGGTTGTTGGCGAACATCAGCACGTGGCCTTTACCGTGCGGCACGTCGACCACGGCCGGCGTATTCGCCAGGGCGCGGCCGCCGGCCAGCATGCCGGAAACGAACAATTCGTTTTCCGCAGCGAAGCGCACCACCACGCGCGGGCGCATCTCCGGCGGAACCGGCGCGGCGCCCCGGCCGCCGCCGGTCACGTCGCCCGTGGCGGAATCCTCGCCCGCCTGCGCCTGTCCGCGCGGGGGAGAAGCCATCTGCAACGGGCGACCTTGCGGAGTGTCCTGCTCGTCGGGCCTGCCGCGTCCGCTGGGCCGGTTGGCGCCTTCCGTGCTCGCGGCTGCCCCGCCGCCACGTCCACCGCGCCCGCCGCCGCCTCCGCCGCCCCCCGCGCCACGGCCGCCGAATCCGCCTCCGGCAGCTACCTGGAACACCGGCGCCTGGTTGAAGTACACGGCCAACTGGTCGCCGTACCCGTAGGCGATGGGGCTGCGCTTGTCGGCGATGGTGGATTGAAGGATGGAGCCGCGAGCGTGCAGATCCGGCGTGGCCTGGATAGTGACGCCCTCCGCCAGCCCGTAATCGATGGGGATCGAGGCGTTGCCGGTGATGGTGATGAACAGGCCGCCCGCCTCGATGAACTTCGCCACGTTGAACAGGCCTTCGAGTCCCATGCCGCCGCGCATGTCGTCGGTCTGGTCGGGCGAGTCTCCCAGGTTCGGCGTGAGGGCCGATTTCTTCCACGGAATCGGGTCGCCGTTCAGCGGCGATCCGTTGACGATGCGCTGCGCGGTTCCGCCTACCGGCCCGAGCAGGATCACGTCGTATTTCGCGCGCAGGTCGAGGACTTCTCGAAGCTTCTGGTCGGAGACGTAATCGTAGGGAATCTGCAACTGGTCGAACGCGATGCGGTACCAGCCCTCGTTCTGGGTGTTGGTCCAGGTGTGCACGAAGGCGATGCGCGGCGACGCCAGCTCGTGCATGGGCACGCCGGGAACCGCGGACGCCGCCACCGCGCTCACACCGGTGGCCGATAGGGCGGCGTCCAGGCGGCTGCGCAGGTCGCCGGGGTTGCCTTCGGTCTTGATGATGAAGGAGCCGGCGTTGAAACTCCGGTCGCCGTCCTGGAAGGCCTCTTCGGCCGCGAACATTTTGATGTCCTTCAGGCGGAAACGGAACGTGGCGAGAATGTTGTCGGCGTTGTGATTGACCAGGTACGCCGCGGCGCCGGAAGGCCCGGCGACTTTACCTTGGGGCTTGGCCGGATCGGCCAGCAGGGTCATCGAGGCTGCCAGGATGTCCGGCTTGGTGATGCGCACGGTGCCCACGTTGTGCATGGGGCCCATGGTCCAGCCGGTGTCGTCGTAGGGCGGCGGATCGTTGATGTTGTAGAACTGCGTGTCGAGCAGCATGTCGGCCATGCGGCTGTAGGGCTGGTCCATGCGGACCACGTAGCTGCCGGCGGGGAACTTCTGCTTCTTGTCCTGGTTGACCGCGACCTCTGTGTCGCTCGCGAGGCGATGGACTTCGACGCCCTGGAGCCGGAGGAGGTTGACCAGCTCGGCGGCCTGGCCGGGACGCAGATCGTCGCCCGGGACCACCCACGCCACGGGGCCCTCGTTTTTGGCCTTGTCGACGCTGCGCCTGCTCTTCACGTAGAAGTTGTCCAGGAACTGCTTGCCGTTCCTGGCGACGTTGTCCATGGCGAGGAGGAGGCCGCTTTCCTGGAGGTTGACGTTGTTGCGGATCGACCAGTTGACGCGCGGCAGCGGCGGATTGGGACGGTACCAGGTGCGGCTGGTGCTGGCGGCGGGAACGGTGCGCTCGCCGGTATCCGCACCGCCTCCGCCGAAGGTCTCGTAGAAGCGGCCGATGGAGTTGTGGCCGTTGGCGATGTAGAACATGTAGTTCGGCGCCCACCCGTCGTAGTAGCCGTGGGTCCACACGCCTGGCACGCCGCGCCGCGTCAGCTCCTCGATTTCGACGTAGGCCATCTTCTGCCACTCGTCGATGGTCAGCGGGTCGAGCCACGCGTTGTATGGGCCCATGCCGGTGGAGACGTAGAGGAACGGCTGGGATTCGTGCAGGTCGTGCAGGACCGTGGGATGGTACTGGAGGAAGGCGCCCATCATGTTTCGGGTGAGCGCCAGCGCCATGCCGATGCCGTCGCGGTTGTTGTCGTGCGCCACGTACTTGCCCCAGTAGATGAGGTTGGGGGCGGGCTTGCCGGGGTTCGCCTTGCGGTAGTTGTAGACGTCCACCTCGCGGTCGCGGCCATCCACCTCGCTCACCGGGGTGATGAGCACGATCTCGTTCTTGCGGATATTCTGGACGAGCGGCGAGTCCTCCACCGCGAGCCGGTAGGCCAGCTCCATGAGCATTTCGGGCGAACCCGTCTCGGTGGAGTGAATGCTGCCTGAGGCCCAATAGAGCGGCAGTCCCTCGGCGATGAGCTTGTCGGCGTCGGCGCGAGTGGTGCGGCGCGGGTCGGCGAGGCGGGCGGTAATTTCCTTGTAGCGATCCAGCTTCGCGATGTTGGCTTCGTCGGAGACGGCCACCAGGAGCATTTCGCGGCCCTCTTCGGAGCGGCCGATGGTAAACACCTTCACGCGTTTGGTGGCCTTCTCCAGTTCGCGCATGTAGCGGCCGATGTCCTTGGTGTAGGTGAGCTTGTCGGGAGTGCCGATGATGTAGCCGAGCACCTTGTCGGGGGAGGGCACCGTGTCGGATGCCGGGAGGTGGTCGACCAGCTCGGTGAGGAAGAACGGCTCGGTGGTGTACTCCTTGATTTTGGCCGTGTAGGCGTCGTCGTTCTTTTGCGCCGCGATGGCCCAGGACAGGGCGAAAAGGAGGCAAGCCGCGATTCTTCGCATGATGCCGTACATGATAGCGCGGCGCGCGTGGCGGGCCGCGTGCGGGCCGGCGCCCAAGAAACGCAGCGGCGCTTAGTTCGAGGCGCCGACGGTTTCGGGTGGGGCGTGCGGGCGGGTGGTGCGCAAGGCCAACGACTCGCGTTCTTCGAACAGGAACTCGTCGGCAAGCAGCTCCTGGGCCGTGTAGGCCGATTTTCCGATGCCGCACGATCCGTGTTTCGACGTGTTGGCGAAGATGTGGTAAAGCTCGTGAGCCAGAACGCGCGCTACGGCGTGTCCGAAAGCTTCATCGCGTTCGCTGGCGGGCAGCATCAGGAGGTCCCGCTGAAGGAAACCGCGGAGCTGATCGCAGTCCACGTCGCTGAAGGGCAGGATGATTCCATCGCTGACATGGGTCCAGCCCAAGGCGCCGCCGGTAACGGCGCGGATTGGCGCCAGGTTCACCGTGTCGCAGTGCCCTTTGAACGTCACGACCGCCAGCTCGACGGAGACTTGATTGGGGTTGGTTTGGGGCAAGGAGCGCCATTCGAAGCTCATGCCGATGGGGGCCATGATGGAATCGAGCTCGTCGTGCACAGCGGCTTCGACCGCTATGGAGTGAGGTTGCTGGAATTGAGTATAGAGTGCGATGGGGGCAACCGAGCCCTGGGGAGGCTGGCCGAAACCGGGGAGAGCCGCCAACACGAAACACCACGATAGCTGTTTCACGTGAAACAGGCCTCTTTATCCTAATATTAGCTCAAATCTGGCCGGGCGGATCGATCGACCGCCAGGTCGGGGTGTTCTCGAACGAGCGTATTGGCCATGTGACAGGCGAAACAGAGCGGCTGGGAGGCCGCCAGCACCTCGAATAATTTATCGGCGGAGACCTGGTTCCATTCCAGCGAGACCTTACCGGCGGTCAGCAGCGCCGGTTTGTGCGACCATTCGATGTCGGCGAAGGGGTGGCCGCACGAGGCACAAACCTTGCCTCGATACCAGTTGAGGAGGATATTGCGGACCAGGCAGTCCTCCGGCGATGCCTGGATCTGGGAGAGGCATTCCTGCCCGCAGCCCTGGCGCCCGGGCCAGCGGGAGCAGGTGGAAAGCCTCAGTTCGGGAGCTTTGCCGAGAGCCGTGGCGGCGGCGTGCGCCGCATTCACCATGACACCGGCGGGACGTTGGTTCTCGGGGCACGTGATGACGCGGCGCCCCCGGTACTTGTTCCATGCCCAAGCCAGGCGGCCGAGGCTGGCCACGACTACTACGGTGAGCAAGCCGAGTGACACCTGTACCAGCATAAAAAGCTCCGAAATGTGAGTTGCAATACACTCGCCAACCGCCAACCTTCTGAGTTTAAACGGACGGAGTGGATCGACCACGGCTCGGAACTGGGCGTATATCCTCAACCTGCGTGTTATCACCCTCACCGGGCAACCGGTTGCGCCGTGGTAACGTCTTCTTATCGTGCGTAAGCGCGTCATTTGGACCATTCCGGTACTGTTTGCAGCGGCGGTGGCCGCCGCCTCAAGCGACTATCTCTCCGCCAAGCGCAAGATCGACCAGATCGAAAGCGACAGGCTGAAGGCCGGCACGCGGCTGGAGTTGAGTCAGCGCGAGTTGAACGCGTACGCGCAGCAGGAGGCGCCGGATGGGGTCCGCGATGCCAAGGTCCAGGTGCTGTCGCCGGGGGTGGTGGCGGGCAGCGCGCTGGTGGATTTCAACAAGCTCCGCCGGGCGCAGGGATACCAGCCGGGCTGGCTGATGTCGAAACTGCTGCAGGGGGAGCATCCGGTGAGCGTCACCGCGCGGATCCGCTCGGGGAACGGCCGCGCCACGGTGGATGTTCAGCGGGCCGAGATCTCGGGGATCGCGGTCGACGGGCGAACGGTGGAGTTTCTTGTCCAGAACTTCATCGTTCCGTCATATCCCGAGGCTATCGTCGGGCAACCTTTCGACATGGGCCACCACATCGAGCGCCTGGACGTGCAACCGGCGGCGGTGACGGTTCTGATCGGGCGGTAGGCGCGGCCCGTATTCCAGCCGGGGGCGCATCCCGCCCACGTTCAGCGATCGGTTTCAGGTTGACAGGTGGCAGCCGGAGGGGTGCCGCGAGAACATGTTCACTTTGGGACAGACAACTGGACCAATGGGGTCCAGACTATCATCAGGGGTTCCGTAGTCCTTGGTGGGGCGCGTCCCGTTACCTGTTTTGCCGGTTTCGGGAAGGGTGAGGCTGTTTGTGTCCAGTACGAAGAATGAGCACCTGGAGCTTACCAGAGCGGGGTGGAGCTACCGAATGAACGACCGTGGTTGGGTGATCTACCGTCATCCGCAGACGGGCCGCTGGCATACCCGCGCGGAGGCGATGGCGATCGTCGAGACCGGAGCGAACTCCGGTCACGCCACCGCCAATGGTTCAGAAGCATCTTCGTAATCGAAGAAGAGGTTTGTCATGCCGGTGCACGGCAACTGTATGCGCTTCTTTCTCCGGTGGAAAACCGCGCCGGGGAGACCCTCGCGTGGCGCCCCGGAGCTGGAAAAGACGAAGGCGGAGCGAGCCGAGTGCGAGGGCGCGGACTTCGGCGGCAAGCTTCTGGATCTGTTCGAAAACATGATCTGCACATTTGCCCGCAGGTGCGACCCGGCGGGCGATCAGGCGCGCCGGGCCCTGCGGCTGTTGGGCCCGGGCGGCAACCAAAAGCAGGCGGCGCAGATGCTGCAACCGTTTGCCGCCAGCTTCTCCGAATGGCTGACATCGGAGGGCGACCTGTTGACGGTCGAAGTGCCCGAACGGCCGAAGCCCCGGAGGTCCCGGCCCGGAAGCCGAAGCGATTCCGGTCGTAGCGCTGCCGGAACCTGAGCAGACTCCACCCCCAATCCCACACTCGTTTGCCAAAGCACTCGGCTTTTGCGGCCAGCCGATCATCGGGGCGTGTGCGCCCGCCCGCTGGATTTAACAATTCTTACCAATTCGGTGGACTCGACCGTACGGTGTGGCGGCGTTGCCATGGGATACGCTCGATAAGGACAGGAATCGAGATGAACTTGCCGCGTTTTTTTGCGCTCGCTGTCTTTTCGAGCGGTGTCGTTTGCGGCCAGGCTCCCAGCATCAACGGCTGCCCGTCCTTCCCCGCCAACAACATCTGGAATGCGCCCGTGGACACCCTCCCGGTGGCAGCCCATTCCGCCGATTACATCGGCAGCATCTCCTCCACCGGCGGGCTGCGGTACGATATCACGATTCCCATCAATATCGTTCCGGGTTCGCAGCCCAAAGTCCCGCTGAACATCACTTACCCCGACGAAGCCGATCCGGGCCCGTATCCGATTCCGCTGACGGCACAGGTGGAAGCCAGCTCCGACCGGCACGTCCTGGTTGTGGACAAGGATAACTGCATACTGTACGAGACCTTCTACTCCTTCCTGCAGGCGGATGGCAGCTGGAACGTCGACAGCTCCGCAAAATGGAGCCTGCTTTCCAACGCCCTGCGGCCGGCCGACTGGACGTCGGCGGATGCCGCCGGCTT
>Ga0209517_10000120_pt1 | contig 132714 bp, 94 predicted proteins | sample PeaSoiMetSII2010_FD_187695 | JGI IMG/M metagenome (GOLD analysis project Ga0209517, IMG submission 187695) | Peat soil microbial communities from Weissenstadt, Germany - SII-2010 (SPAdes) (version 2) | ecosystem: Environmental > Terrestrial > Soil > Wetlands > Peat | place: Germany...
GCGCTGGGCTATAGGCCGCCGGCGCCGGCGGCCTATAGCCCCCTGGTTTCACCGGGTTCAGTTTCAAGACCTGAGGCTGTGATGTAAACTCTCTCACACGCCGTGGTACAAAAACTCCATCAGGTCAATCCAGCTGAGCTACGGGCGCGTGAGACTATTCTAACCCGAACTAAGCGGAAGCGTTCGCTGTAGGAGGAGGATGCGCGCCCGCCGATTGCAACGATCCTAGCTCGCCGCAGAGCGACCGGTGGTTTTCACTTGCTCAGCGCCGGCGCCGCGCAGTCTGGTTTCGAGGTCAGCGCGCGCTTGGTCGGGTGGGTCCAACACTCCGATCAAGATTTTCCCTTTTGACACAGCGGGGTCATACAACTTGGGCTTCCAGTTCGGCAGGCGGGCACCAATTAGCAGAGTGAGAATGGTGGTCAGAATCGCCCCCAGCATCGTGAGCTCGTAGGTAATGATTCCCGTGGGCCATGGGGCCACAATCGGCATACCTCCGGTAACCAGCGGGTAGGAGTAGGCGGTCTGCGTGTACCATGCAAGCGTGAAACCTCCGGTGCCGCCAATCACCCCGCCCAACACGGCAAGCCAGGGCATCCACTTCGGGCGATCAGCCTGGGCAAATCCGTACTCCTCGAACGGCTCCGGAGACATGACAATTAATTTGTCCGGGGCGACGCCAGCGGCACGCAAGGCGTTCATTCCGCGCTCCGCGGCGTGAGGACCTGGGAAAAGCCCGTAAATGCTGTTGACGGTTGGCATTCTAGGCCATCGCCTCCTCGTCCCTTCGTGCCAGCACAGGGTCGCGAACAGTCTCTTCGTGACGTCCCCACTTGAGTTCCCATATTGAAATGATCGGGACCGCCTTTGAAAACAACATGTAGAGGAGCCCCAAAGCGGCGAAGGTCCCCGCGGTAATTGTGATTTCAACCCACGTGGGCCTGTAGGGCGAAGTGACCCAGGCGTACGGCATATACTTGCGCGAAAGCGAAGGCACGATGATCAGAAAGCGCTCAAGCCACATGCCAATTACGACAGTGAAGGAAGCAATCGCGGTTCCCGTGATCGTGCGGAATTTCTTGATTGCCAAGAGGGGAAAGGGAATCAGAAAGTTGCAGGTGACCATCGTCCAAAAGAGCGGAGAAAACGAACCGCGCTGCGTCATCCAAAAGACGGCCATCTCCGACGATTCGTTGCCGTACCAGCTCGTCAGCCGCTCGGCGAAGACAAAATAGACCCAGAGGAGGCTCATCACCAGCAGAAGCTTGCCAAGATTCTCGAAATGGATCGGTAGCAAGTATTCTTCGAGGTGCAGGAACTTCCGCAGAAGAGCCATAGCCAGGATCAGTGCGGCGATGCCGCTGAAAATCGCGCCAGCTACGAAATAGGGAGCGAAAATTGTCGAATGCCACATGGGAACGGGTGCCATCGCAAAATCCCAGGAAACAATGCTATGGACTGAAACTGCCACGGGGATGATGGCTACTGCCATGATCTGCATGGCTTTTTCGAGACGGTGCCATTGCCGCGGCGTGCCGATCCAGCCGAGAGCGAGCACGGTATAGATTTTCTTTTTCCATCCGCTGGAGCGGTCGCGGATCAGCGCAAAGTCCGGAATCATGGGCAGCAATAGAAACGTGACGCTGCCGGTCAAATATGTGTTGATCGCGAAAAAGTCCCAAAGGAGCGGCGAGCGGAAATTCGGCCAGATGCCGCGCTCGCTCGGGTACGGTGCGAGCCAGAAGGCAAGCCATGGGCGGCCCAGATGGATGATCGGAAAGGTCGCGCCGATGCAAAGCGCAAATACAGTGATCACTTCCGCACAGCGCGTGACCGGACGCCGCCAGGTGGCATTGGCTAGGCGCAGAATGGCGGAAATGAGCGTGCCAGCGTGGCTAAGCCCGATCCAGAAGACGAAATTCGTGATGTAGAAGCCCCAGAAGACAGGCCGACGAAGCCCCGCGACACCGATGCCGTTGTAAACCTGCCAGCCGAAAGCAAAGGCGGCCGCAATCACGACGGCCACAAGACAAGCCATTATGATCAAATACCGCGCCGAAACCCCGGAGAGCGGGCGCAGCAGGTCATCATTGATCTGTTCAGGCGTCTTCTGCGCCATGCCATGAGTCCTTTTGTAGGTAAGTTACCTTGGGTATTGTCCCCAGTTCTCCGAGGAGCTTTGTCCCGCGATTTGAACGCGCGAATCGCGATACCTCACTGTGAGGATCGTTGAGATCTCCAAAAACCATCGCCCGCGTTGGACACGACTGCACACAGGCCGGTTGAATCTCGCCGTCCTTCAATTCTCGCTTTTCCGCCTCGCCTTTGATTTCTCCCGCCTTGATGCGCTGGACGCAGAACGTGCACTTTTCCATGACGCCTTCCGAGCGGACGGAGACATCCGGATTGAGCTGCAAGTGCAGCGGCTTTTCCCATGCCGGATTGTAGAAGTTGAAAAATCGGACGTTATAAGGGCATGCATTCGCGCAATAACGCGTACCGATGCAGCGGTTGTACACCTGGCCGTTCAAGCCTTCCGAAGTGTGATAGCTGGCGAATGTAGGGCAAACGGGCTCACACGGCGCAGCATCGCACTGCTGGCACAACACGGGCATGAATTTCACCTTCACATCCGGAAAGTCGCCCTCGTAATAGCGCTCGACGCGAATCCAGTGCTTGGCACGACCGCGCGCGGCCTGATCGTCGCCCACCGTCGAAATATTGTTTTCGGCATGGCATGCAACCACGCAAGCCTCGCAGCCCGTGCAGCGATCGAGATCGATTACCATGCCCCATTGATGAGACATTCGCTGTTAATCCTTCCTTACCGATGCTGAAGTTCCGGCGGAACCTCTCGCAGGCTCCCACCAAACAGAATCGGCTTCCCCCGGCCCACCGGCGTTAGTTTCACGCGAGTCGCCGCCCACGCAAGAGAACCGACCTCAGAGACCGACGAGGTCGATAAAATCGAAATCGGATTCGCGCCGCGGCTCGTCGCGAAACGCGTGAAATTCTCGTGGCCCTGTCCGATCGGCATGGCGACAACATCCGGCGCGATACCTGGCGACAACAGCGCTGGTGCTTGAATCTTGCCGTGCTGCGACGCGACTTCCAAAAGATCACCCTGTTGGATTCCGAGCTTCGCCGCCGCCTGCATGTTGATCTCAATCCACGTGCCCCACATGACCGTCGAGAGAGGATCGGGCGCTTCCTGCATCCAAGGTAGATGAGCTAGCGAACCATCGTATTGCAGCTGCGAAGGGAACGGCAGGAAGTGGAACGGAAACTCGTCTGGGTTTCCGTCAAATTGGGGCAAATCGAGCCTAACAGGCCCGGCTGAGTGTTTCCCGGTGACCGCGGGAGACGGTTTTTCGTCGGCGCTCCACCAACCGCCCTGCTCCTGAGCCTTCGCCCAAAACTCGTCGGCGTCCTTTGCAGTCTTGGTTCCCTGTTGTTTGTAAAGCGCAGTGAACGCAGCTTGGAGCGCCTCGTCGTAGGTCTTCCACGGGAGTGCCTTGGCCAAATCGCCGCCGAGTTGATGGGTCACGTCGAGAAGCACGTCCGGCATCGATCGCGTGTTGTGGAGGGGGCTCATGGCTGGCGGCGCCAAGCTCGCGACAATCCTTGTGCTGCCTGAGGGCGGCGAGTCGTCGAGCCAAGATTCGAGCGGCGAATGGTCGGGCAGAATCAAATCCGCGAACGTGCTGGTTTCATCAATGAAGCTACCGAAGCTCGCGATGAAAGGAACCTTGCCTAGAGCTTCGCGGACACGCGAACCGGGCGGCGTTCCAAACACGGGATTGGCATTGTAGAGAAGCAGAGCTTTTACGGCATCCGGACTCGAGAGGATCCGCTCCGTCAGCTTCTCAAGTGAGACAGCGAGGCCTTTGTCCTCCGATGATGCGGGCTTCCCGATCGGTGGAGATTGCCACACTGGGCTGAACAGAAGTCCCCCCGGCTTGCCCACGTTGCCGAGGAGAGCGTTCAAGGCATTCACAGCCAGCGCATTGAAAAGGCCGTTCGTTTGAGCTGTGGCGGCATCGCCGATGAGCGCGACGGCTGGGGAATTCGCGGCAGCCTCCCGAGCGATTCGCGAAATCGTTTCGGCTGCGACGCCAATCTGCGCCGCAATCTTTTCGGGAGCGTAGTCCGGCAACCCTTCCGACCACCCGGCGATCAACGCGCCTGCAGGCCCAGCGGCAGCGGCGGGTCGTAGTTTCTCGCGAAGCATGACGTTTGCGAGCGCGAGTGCGAACACACCCTCGGTTCCTGGTTTCGCTGGAATCCACTCATCAGCGCTGGCAGCGGTCTGCGAAATTCTGGCTTCGACGTGGACGAACTTGGCACGCTGGCCCGGCCGGCCCTTTCGCATTTGACCGAAGCCGATCGACTGTGCCACAGGGGAGTTCCACGTCCCGAGAAAATCCGCGCCGAAGGAAATTACGTAGTTCGACTGACCTAAGTCGACCGTGGGCAGCGCAGCGTGGCCGAAGCTCCAGGAATTAGCGGACTGGATCACGCTGTCATCCAGGAATGCGAACTCAACGGGCGGCGCGCCCTTGAAGGCTGCGGCAAAACCATCCACGAGACTTTTCCGTTGGCCGCGAAGCGGCGAGGTCAGGATGGCAAGACGGCCTTCTTCTTTGTTCGTTTGCAGCGCCGACAAGTGAGAGACCAGCTGTTTGGTGGCGTCGTCCCAGCTAATTTCCTGAAACTGTCCGGAGCCGCGCGGTCCGGTACGCGCGAGAGGATTCTTAATGCGGTCGGGATGATAGGTGACCTGCAAGCCTGCCTGACCGCGCGGGCAAAGACGGCCCTGATTGATCGGGTGTGCTGGATTGCCTTCGAGTTTCTTCGCCAGTCCCATTTTGATGACGCCGAGCTGGCCATTGCGCACGACTTCGGCTTCGCCTTGCATCACGCGCACAATCAGGCCGCAGCCCGCGGGACAAAGCGTGCAAATGCTCGGCTTCCACGTGGCGATGCCGGGGACCAAGTCCTCTTCCGGCACAAAGCGGATGAGCTGGTGATCGGGATTGCCGCAGCCTTCGAGAGCGGCAGTCGCTCCACCGATGGCCGAAAGTTTCAGGAAATCGCGACGTTCCATCTTTTCCTTTTTTCCGGCGGCCTCAAGTTTCGGGCCGCAGCTAGATCGCATCAAGAAAGATCAGTAGTGACACGTGACGCAATCAACTGACGCATTCTGCTGCCGATGACAGCTAATACAAAAGCCCATCGTGTGGTCGACCTTGCGCTCGGCGACCGTTTGTTGGGTCATATCGCCGTGGCATACCTTGCAATCAACGCCCGCGCGAATGTGCGGCGCGTGATTGAATTTCAGGTGTGCGGACGGCTCGAACCCATACACGCGCTGCCAGGGAATGTCTTCGCCGCGTGCCAGATAGGCAGCAACTTTCTTGATCTCCGGGTTGTCCGTGGCGATCACCCGGTGGCAGGTCATACAAAAATTGACGCTCGGAATTCTGGCATCGGGGCCCTGATCCACACCGACGTGGCAATCGGTGCACTGCAAGCCATTCGCCAAGTGCACCTTGTGTGTGAACGCGATCGGCTGGACGGGCTTGGGGCGCGATCCAAAAAATTCCAGAACGGCGTCAGACACCGTGCGGTGCGCAGGAGTAAAAATGTCGGAACTCGGCATTGGCGATTGCGATGACGCGCTAGGAGCCTGAGCGGGCAAAGTCCGCTCCAGAAACACGCCCCCCACCACGATCACGCCAACCACCGCCGCAATTCGAAAATAGCGTTTCAAATCGAATGCAAGCCGAGACAATTCACCCTCATTTTTGAAACCCAACTATGAATGCGAAGTTGCCATACTACATGCCGATCCGTTGCGTGTAAACCCGGATTTCGTTTTCCCGGGTACCCACGTGCGGTCATTACAAGCGCCGTACCGAGCCTATTCGCGGCCGCCGAAGATTCTAGACGCGATGATGTGAGCGCGAAAGGTAGTTGAGCTGCGTCTGTTGACCGACCCAGAAAATACCAAGCGTGAGAAAGGTCATCATGTACATGATGAGCTGGGGAGATAGCGCGACGAGGGTGTGCCACAAGTCGCACTCGCTGTGGACAGCCGCCGCTGCTGGCGCGCGTAAATCCAGGACGAGCAGCGTCATCGCGACGGCGAAAATCCCGTCGCTTGGTGCCGCTAGCCGCTCGACACTCTGGCCGGCAATCTGATCGTAGGACGCTTTCACCCGCGGAAGCGTACCACCGGTTGCGATAGTTAGAAATCAGCGAACCCCGCCCTTCGGACTCACTGGCAGTGACGTGCCAAGAATCACAAACCCACCCTTATCGCAAACATCAGAGGCTCGGCTTTAGCCCAGTTGATAGGCGGGAGCCGTCAACGACCTTAGAAACAAGTTTCTGTGCGCAGCTAGGAAAAATACAGAGCCATAAGATCCCTGGCGCTCACTGTATCGCACCATTTGAATCCTAGCGCTGAGCCTCCTCCGCGAAGTATTTGGTCATGGGTGTATCCGCGAGGAAGCGAGCGCCGGTCTTCTTGAACATCTCGGCAAGAAGCAACTTCGCATCACCGTCCATGTATGTAAGGCCGCAGACGTCGATGACGAGCTTCTTCGATCCAAGGGACGGGCTCAAAGACTGCCATGTGCGATCAAGCTCATTGAGCCAAGGCCTTGCCAGTCTTCCCTCCAGCTTCACAGTCGTGATTCCTGCTTCCTCATGAAGAGTGACCTTGAGCGCCATGAGCGTCATGTGACTAACATTATCCGTGGCCCCAAATGGCACGCCGAGAACCAAAGTCGAAGCTATGGCTAGATGGGCTGCATGTCGAATGACAGCAATCGCTTGGCGGGAAGCCACGGAGCGTGGCATGCAAAGGATAGTGATAATTGACGAGGGACACTGACGGAATATCGCCACAACTGACTACATGTAGTCCTGGCGTTCGATGCCGAGCTTCTTCAGTTTGGAGTTCAGAGTCGTTCGCTTTAACCCAAGCCGGGCGGCGGCTCCATGTTTGCCTGCGATGACGCCCTTGGCTTCCCGGAGCACGCGCAAAATGTGTTCGCGCTCGGATGTCTCAAGGGTTGTATCGGCTTCGGACTCGGGCATTTGAGCACCCAGCAGTTCGGCCAAGGGAGCTCGCAACGTAGGACCTTTTGTGAGAATCACCGCCCGTTCGATGAAGTTCTCAAGCTCTCGAATGTTTCCCGGCCAAGGCCAGCGCGTGAGGGCCCTCATTACGTCCGACGGAATTGTTTGTATCTGGCGGCCCAATCCACGTGCGTGCTTATCCACGAAATAGCGAGCTAAGAGCGGAATATCCTCGCGACGCTCGCGCAAGGGAGGCAGCGCAATTGGGAATACCCTCAAACGATAATAGAGGTCACTTCGAAAATGGCGGTCGGTCACCATCTGGCCGAGATCGCGATTTGTGGCGGCTACCAGCCGCGCATCCACCGGAATCGTTCGAGTGCCGCCGAGACGTTCGAACTCCTTTTCCTGGAGAGCACGCAGCAGCTTGGGCTGTAACTCAAGAGGAAGATCTCCCACCTCGTCAAGAAAGAATGTACCCTGGTGGGCCAGTTCGAGCCGACCGATCTTCTGGGAGATTGCACCGGTGAATGCGCCCTTCTCATGGCCAAAAAGCTCGCTTTCGAGCAGCCCGGTTGGAATCGCGGCACAGTTCAGCTTGATAAGGCTACGTCCGCCACGCGAACTGAGTTGGTGTATGGCTCGGGCGATCAGGTCTTTGCCAGTTCCCGTTTCCCCGAGAATCAGTACGGTTACATCCGTGGTCGCCACTGTTTCGACTTCGCTGAGGACCTTCCGCAACGCCGGGGCCGTTCCGATGATGTCCTCGAATCGGTGCTCGGTTAAGAATTCCTCTTCGAGATAGCGCTTTTCATTTTCCTTTCGCTCTAGCTCTTCCTGAGCCTGTATCTTTTCTGAGATGTCCCGAATAACGCTCAGCACGATCTTGCCCCCCGCCGTATCGACGGGGCTGAGCATGATGTCGACGGGGAACTCAGTTCCATCCTTACGAAGGCCATAGAGTTCCAAGCCCCTGCCCATCGGGCGGATGCGGGCTTGGCCGGCATATTCTTTTCGATGGCCTGGGTGGCCGCTGCGGAAGCGTTCCGGGATCAAAGTCTCCACCGGCTTACCCAGCAATTCCTCGCGGCTGTAACCGAAGAATCTTTCAACTTGAGCGTTGACCCTGGCGATTCGTCCCTCAAGGTCCGTGACGACGATCGCGTCCGGTGAGGATTCGAACAGCTTCTCGAATAAAGCCTGTGGCTCGATAGGCATAGCGTTTCCATGTGAAGGCGCGCTCATTTAGTCGGGTCCCCGCTCGGCTGCCTGCTCCCAGTAACTTGCTAACGGAGCGGCCCGTGAATGACCGCCCGGAGCACCGCCCGCCAGTGGAACCACGACGAGATCATATATCAACTGACCCGAACAGTGGGAGCGTCCGCGGTTGCACGCAGCACGCCTGTCACAACCATATGTGATGCAGCTCACAGAAATCGATGCTGCACGTGACGAAAATTATATGGGATGTGGGGACTTGGTTATATCTTCAACATCCACATGCCGGGAAGCAAGCTAGGAAATTTAGAACTCGAAAAGAAATGTTTGGAACGAAGGAGAAGTGAAAATGAGTGAAAAGACGACAGCAGCGCAGACAGCCCCGGATTCGACATCGTTGAAACTAGTCCAACCAGAATCTCTCGTGGATCGCATAAACCGGCTCCAGCAGAATATTGCACGCCGGGCGTTTGAAATCTTTCGCGGTGACGGCGGGTTCTTCGGCCGTGAACTGGATCACTGGTTCAAAGCAGAAGCCGAGCTTCTCCACCCGGTTCACATCAACATCACCGAGGCGGGTGACACGCTGAACGTTCAGGCCGAGGTGCCCGGATTCAACGCGAACGAGCTTCAAGTCAGTCTCGACCCACATCGCCTAACCATTACCGGCAAGAGAGAGACAACCAAGGAGCAGGAGAAGAAGGGCAAGACCGTTTATAAGGAACAGTGCTCGAGCGAGATATTGAGGATCGTCGATTTGCCGGCTGAAGTCGATGCGTCGAAAACGACTGCTACACTCAAGAACGGCGTACTCGAGCTCAGCATGCCGAAGAGCGCACAGACGAAGTCGACACGGGTCGAAGTGAAAGCGGCCTAAGGCGGAAAGCAACAGATGGAACCGGATTACTGGTGGGTGACAATTCAGCACCACGGGGAAGCTAAGCAACGCCCAGAATTGTCACCCGTTAACTATTGACGGTCGCTGTTGGTGGTTCGGATCGGATCGGATTTCGCTCCTGTAACCCAGTATTCTTCTATTTCGCAATCAACTTCAGTAGCATGTGTGTGCCTCGAACATGACTACCTTTCCCATCGTATCGAACAGAAAAGCCGATGCCGTTCCGGACGCGATTCGCGGCCTGTCCTCCGAAGCGGCGGCTGAGCGGCTCTCGCAATACGGTCCAAATGATCCAGCACCCGTCAAGCGTGGAGCACCCATATTCGAACTGCTCAGTTTATTCCTGAATCCGCTCGTCATCATCTTGTTGGTTGCAGGTGCCGCATCGTTTGTCCTGGGAGACGAAACGGATGCGCTCATCATTTTGGTAATCGTCCTGCTGAGCATATCCATCAATTTCTTTCAGACGTATCGATCGCAGCGAGCCATTGGCAGGCTGCGTGCAAACGTAACGCCGACCGCAACGGTGCTGCGCGACGGCACGTGGCAGGAAATCAAGAGGCACGAGGTCGTTCCAGGAGACACGGTGCGCGTCTCCGCCGGCGATCTAGTCCCCGCGGATGGCAAGCTGGTCGAGTCTCATGATCTGTACGTTCAGGAGGCAGCGTTGACGGGAGAATCGCTGCCGGCCGAGAAGGACGCCCGCTGGCAGCCAGATGGTTCGACTGACACTTCCAACGCGCCGAATCTGGTTTTTCTCGGAACATCGGTTGTCAGCGGTATGGGAATCGTCGCCATCCTCAAGACAGGTCCACAGACAGCGTTCGGAGCTATCGCGGAACGCCTCGTCGCACGGCCGGAGGAAACCGACTTCGAACGGAGCATGAAGCGCTTCGGGATGCTGATCATGCGCGCCGTTTTTTTCCTGGTGCTCTTCATTTTGGTCGTCCGAGTCGCCATGCACAAGGATGCGTTCGAGTCCTTTGTGTTTGCCGTCGCGCTTGCCGTCGGGCTGACTCCTGAGTTTCTCCCGATGATTACTTCAGTCACGCTGGCGCGCGGCGCGGTGCACATGGCGCGTGACCACGTGGTCGTGAAGCATCTGCCCGCCATTCAGAATTTCGGCACAATCGACGTCTTGTGCAGCGACAAGACAGGCACGCTCACCACTGGACTCATGAGCCTCGCCTCGTCCGTCGATTACACGGGAAAGGCTTCAGACCGGCCGCTCGAACTTGCATACCTGAACAGCATGTTCGAAACCGGCATCCGTAGTCCGCTCGACGTTGCAATCTCGAAAGTACACCGCCCGGATGCCGACGGTTACGTGAAGCGCGATGAGATTCCATTCGATTTCGACCGGCGCCGCCTTTCGGTCGTTGTGGAGAAGCAAGGGGCTGCACCGGGCGGTTGCCTGCTCATTACCAAAGGCGCTCCGGAGGGCATTCTCGAACTGTCTGAGTCGTATGAAGCCGAAGGGCAAATCGTCCCTCTGGATGCCGACTTGCGGCATCGATGTCGGCAGACATTTGAAAGATTGAGCGAGCAGGGATTTCGCGTGCTCGCCGTCGCGTATCGAAATGTGGAGACACTGAAGAGCTTCAGCGTGGCAGACGAACGCTCTCTCATACTGGCGGGCTACCTTGCATTCGCCGATCCGCCAAATCCGGACGCAGGCAATACGCTTGCCGCGATGAAACGCGACGGAGTCGAGGTCAAAATCATCACCGGGGACAATGAATTGGTCGCCCGCCATGTGTGCGAGCAGGTTGGCCTCGTGAATCCGACGATTATTCTGGGCGAAGAGCTCGATCGTACGAGCGATCCCGCGCTCGCGCATCTGGCAGAAGAAACGATGGTGTTCGCGCGGGTCTCGCCAATGCAGAAGCATCGAATTATCCTCGCGCTGAAGCATCGCGGCCATGTGGTCGGTTACATGGGAGACGGCATCAATGACGCGCCCTCGCTGCACGCCGCGGACGTAGGGATTTCCGTCTCGTCGGCAGTAGACGTCGCGCGGGAAGCGGCGGACATCATCCTTCTCAAGCCGGGCCTGGATGTATTGCACAATGGCATCATCGAAGGCCGCAGGGCCTCGGCGAACGTGCTGAAGTACCTGCTGATGGGCACCAGTTCCAATTTTGGCAATATGTTCAGCATGGCAGGGGCCTCAGTGTTTCTGCCGTTTCTGCCGATGCTCTCGACGCAGATACTTCTCAATAATTTTCTCTACGACACCGCGCAGATCACGATCCCCTCTGACCGGGTGGATGAGCAATACGTTCGCGCGCCGCGCCGCTGGGACATGAAACTGATCCGGAATTTCATGATTTTCATCGGCCCGATCAGTTCTGTCTACGACTTTCTAACCTTTTACGTGTTGCTTCATTTTTTTCACGCGAGCCAGAAAGAGTTCCACACCGGCTGGTTCGTCGAGTCGATTGCGACGCAAACGCTGGTGCTGTTCGTGATCCGCACGATGGGGAACCCGCTGAAAAGCCGCCCGAGCGCGCCGCTCGCGTTTACGACGATTTTGATTGTCATCATCGGCGTCGTGCTCCCATTCTCGCCGCTCGCGGGAGTCCTTGGTTTCACTACGCTTCCCGCTTCGTTTTTCACTTTCCTCGCCGTTTCGACCGCCACCTATCTCTTGCTCGTTGAACTGGCAAAGCGCCTTCTATTCGCCAAAGCTTGGACCGCCTAGGGTGTTACAAGCGGTTCAAGTTGAGGGCCGGTCAGTACGATAAGATGTCTGTTGCAGGTTATTCCAAAAGCGAACCCGAAAGGCCGAACAGGGGGAGGACAAGGCTATGGGCTCCGCACCTTCTGCAGGATTCACGAATCCACACCAATCCACTAATCCACTGTCTGCCGAGGAACTGCGCAAAATGCATGCGTACTGGCGCGCGGCAAACTACCTCTCTGTCGGTCAAATCTATCTCTATGCGAATCCCCTGCTGCGCGAGCCGCTCAACATCGAAGACATCAAGCCGCGTCTCCTGGGCCATTGGGGTACGACACCTGGATTGAATTTCATCTACGTTCATTTCAACCGCCTGATTAAGAAACATGATTTGAACGCCATCTACATCGCGGGGCCGGGCCACGGCGGGCCGGGTCTGGTCGCAAACACATTTCTCGAAGGCACGTACAGCGAGTTTTATTCCGACATTCCGCAGACGGAAGAGGGCATGCGGAAGCTCTTCAAGCAGTTTTCGTTTCCCGGCGGAATCCCAAGCCATGTCGCGCCGGAGACGCCGGGCTCGATCCACGAGGGCGGCGAACTCGGTTATTCGATCGCGCACGCTTTTGGCGCAGCGTTCGACAATCCCGATTTGCTCGTCTGCTGCGTGGTCGGCGACGGCGAGGCAGAGACGGGCCCGCTAGCCACCAGTTGGCACGCCAACAAGTTCTTGAATGCCGCACGGGACGGCGCGGTGCTTCCGATCCTCCATCTGAACGGCTATAAGATCGCGAATCCGACGCTGCTCGGGCGCATGGATGACAAAGAGCTGACGCAGCTTTTCACCGGCTATGGTTACCGGCCGTACTTCGTCGAAGGCCGCGAGCCGGAAGCCATGCACCAGAAGATGGCGCACACGCTCGACACGATCGTCGGCGAAATCCGTTCCATCCAAGCTGCCGCGCGAGGCGGAATATCCTCCGGCGTTCCAGCTTGGCCGATGATCATCCTCCGGACGCCGAAAGGTTGGACCGGCCCCAAGTTCGTCGATGGAAAGCCGGTGGAGAATACCTGGCGGGCGCATCAGGTCCCGGTCGCGGATTTCGCTTCTCATCCCGGCCATTTGAAAATCCTGGAAGACTGGATGAAGAGTTACCACGCCGAGGAGCTTTTCGACGCGAGCGGCAAACTGGTCGCCGAACTCGCCGAGCTAGCGCCGAAGGGCGATCGCAGAATGGGCGCGAATCCCCACGCGAATGGCGGATTGCTGCTGCGGGATCTTGCAATGCCGGACTTTCGACAGTACGCGGTAAGCGTGGCGAAGCCAGGCATCGAAATCGCGGAAGCCACCCGGGTTTTGGGCGGATTTCTCCGCGACGTGATGAAGTTGAATGCCGACTCCAAGAACTTTCGCGTGTTTGGCCCCGATGAAACTGCCTCGAATCGTCTCGAGGCGCTGTATGAGACAACCGACAAGATCTTCATGGAGCCGCTGCTTGCCACCGATGAGCACCTTTCGAAAACTGGCCGCGTGATAGAAGTTCTGAGCGAGCATTTGTGTCAGGGGTGGCTCGAAGGCTACCTTCTCACCGGGCGGCACGGCTTTTTCTCCTGCTACGAAGCGTTTATCCACATCGTGGACTCGATGTTCAATCAGCACGCGAAGTGGCTTAAAGTGACGAAAAAGATTCCGTGGCGGCGCCCGATCGCGTCGCTGAACTATCTCCTTACCTCGCACGTCTGGCGGCAAGACCACAACGGCTTCACCCACCAGGATCCCGGCTTTATCGATCATGTTGTGAACAAGAAAGCGGATATCGTGCGCGTCTATCTTCCGCCCGACGCGAATACGCTTCTCTCGGTGGCGGATCACTGCCTGCGAAGCCGGCATTATGTGAACGTGATCGTGGCGGGCAAGCAGCCGGCCTTACAGTTTCTGGACATGAAGGCCGCCGTCGCGCACTGCACGACTGGAATCGGAATCTGGGAGTGGGCCAGCACGGACGAGGGAACGGAGCCGGATGTCGTAATGGCGTGCGCGGGAGATGTTCCGACGCTCGAAACGCTCGCAGCCGTGGACTTGCTCCGCCAGCATTTTCGGGACATCAAGATTCGCGTGGTCAACGTCGTGGACCTGATGACGCTTCAGCCGTCCACCGAGCATCCCCACGGCATCTCTGATGCCGACTTTGATTCGATGTTTACTGCGGACAAGCCGATCATCTTCGCGTACCACGGATATCCCTGGCTGATCCACCGCCTCACCTATCGCAGAAAGAATCACGACAATCTGCACGTGCGCGGCTACAAGGAAGAAGGGACCACGACGACTCCGTTCGATATGACTGTACTGAACGACCTGGATCGCTTTCATTTGGCGGGCGACGTGGTCGATCGGGTGCCGCGGTTGCGCGAAATCTCCGGCCATTTCAAACAACATCTTCGGGACAAACTGATCGAACACAAGGAATACATCTGCCGGGTTGGCGACGATCTCCCCGAAATCCGGGACTGGAAATGGCCCTACTAGCACATGAATATTTTGGTGCTCAATTCGGGGTCGAGCAGTCAGAAAACCTGCCTCTATCAGATTGAAGGCTCGCTCCCGGAACATCCGCCAACGCCTGCCTGGGAAGGCAAGGTCACCTGGGAGGACAACCGCGCCGTGATGGAAGTTCGGAATTCGGCCGGCGCCACACTAAAACAGGAAATCACGGTCAGGTCATATGCAGATGCGACGGAGAAGCTGCTGGACAACTTGTCCGCTGGTTCGGTTCGAGTCGCAACCAGGCAGCCGGAGATTGATGTCGTGGGCCATCGAATCGTCAACGGCGGCGAAGACCTCAAGCAGCCGATGTTTATCACGCCCGAGGTCAAGGCTGCGATCGCGCGAATGGCTGCATTCGCGCCGCTGCACAATCGTCTTGAGCTCGAGGGAATCGAGGCGATCGAAAAGCGGCTCGGCCCGGTCCGCCAAGTGGCGGTTTTTGACACCGGCTTTCACAGTCACCTGTCGCAGGCTGCGGCCATCTATCCGGGGCCGTATGAGTGGGCCACGCAAGGGATTCGCCGGTTTGGATTTCACGGCATCAATCATCAATACTGCGCCGGGCGGGCCGCGCAAATGCTCGGCAAAGACCTCGGTTCGCTGAAACTCGTCACCTGCCATCTCGGAAATGGGTGCTCTCTCGCGGCGATCGACGGCGGGAACAGCGTCGATACAACGATGGGTTTCACGCCGCTGGAAGGGTTGATGATGGGAACGCGATCGGGCTCCGTCGATCCGGGAGTCCTGACGTACTTAATTCAAAAAGAGCGGCTCAGCGGCGCGCAGCTCGACGAAATATTGAATCGGAGGTCCGGCCTGCTCGGCATCTCCGGACTTTCCGCGGACATGCGGCAGATTGTTTCCGCCATGAAGGAAGGACACGCGCGGGCCAAGCTCGCGTTTGAGATTTTCGTGCATCGATTGCAGGCCGGTATCGGCTCGATGATCGCGGCGCTGGGCGGAATCGATGCTTTGGTGTTTACAGCCGGGATTGGTGAGAATTCTCCGGATGTGCGTTCGGAGGCGTGCGCGAACTTCGCGTTTCTCGGAGTACACCTCGATGCTACAAAGAATGCGATGCCGCCTTCGGATCATGAAATTTCAGGTCCAGGCTCGGCCGTCCGCGTACTGATCATTCAAGCCCAGGAAGACTGGGCGATCGCTCGCGACTGCTGGAAGCTTATTTCCGAGCGCCTGGTCTGACGCCCAGAGCCGCACAAGGACCTAGAGGCTTAGCACCGCAATGACGAGTTCGGGATCATCGGTCTTGCGAATCTTGAAACCGAAGCGGTCAGCCAGAGCGCCCATCGCCAGATTTTCCGGCAGCATGTTGGCGACAATCTCCTGTAGGCCTTCGTCCTTCCCAACCTGAATCAGGTGCCGCAGCAACTCCGTCCCCAAGCCGAGATTCTGATAGCGGTCGCTCACCAGGATGGCCACTTCCGCGCTTTTCGCTGAGCGGTCTTTCGTCAGGCGGCCAACCCCAAGAATCTCGCGCCGGTTGATTTCCGGCACGGTGCGCTCGACCACCAGCGCCATTTCGCGGTCGTAGTCGATGAAGCATTTTCGAATCAGCCGGTCGTGGGCGACGCGGCTGGTCAGGTTTTCCATGTGAAAATAGCGTAGATACACGCTCTCTCCGGAGAGGGTTTCGTGAAATTTCACCATTAGCGGTTCGTCTTCAGGCCGAATCGGCCGGACAATCGCGTCCCGGCCATCTTTCATTTTCCATGGCGAAACGTATTGCGCGGGATATGGCCGGATCGTGGCGCGTGGCAGGTCGCTATCCGCAACTTCTGCACCGTACAGCACAATCCGCGCGTCCAGCGCCAGCAAACGCTCGGGCGAAGCGAGGAGCGGGTTGATGTCGATTTCCTTGATTCTACGCTGCTCCACGACGAGCTGGCTGAACCGCACCAGAACTTGTTCCACGGCGACCACATCGACGGCAGCGCGCCCGCGGACACCCTTGAGCGCACCGAAAATTCGCGTCTGCTCCATCAGGCGCTGCGCCAGCGTGGTGTTGAGCGGAGGGAGAGCGAGCGCGCGGTCGCGATACACTTCGACAAGCTGTCCACCTGACCCGAACAGGAGCACGGGCCCGAATTGCGCGTCCACGCTGCTGCCCAGGATGAGCTCGTATCCTTCCGACCGCACCATCGGCTGAACCGTGACTCCAAGAAAGCTCGCCGCGCCCGCCTTTGCCGTAACGGAAGTCTGGATGGCTTGAAATGCCTGCCGGACCGAAGCTTCGTCAGCAAGGTTCAGCTTTACGCCGCCGACGTCGGTCTTGTGCGTGATGGTTTCCGAATGGACCTTCAGCACTACCGGGAAGCCGAGCGCCTGGGCCAAATCCGCGGCTTCTTCCGCGCTCCGCGCGATCTTCGTCGGGACAGTCGGAATACCGTAAAGGGCCAGCACTTCTTTCGATTCGACTTCCGTCAAAAGCGTGCGGCCTGCCTTCGTAACTCGGCGCAGAATCTCGTCCACTTTCCGGCGAGTCACTTCTCCCGCTTCGGGCTGATCCGCGAGCACCGGCGTTTCGTAAAGGGCGTGAATGTTGTAGCTATACCTCCACATATAATTGAAAGCGCGAGCGGCCGTGTCTGGATAATCGAACGTCGGGATGCCCGCGTTGTTCAATGTGGCGCGACCTTGCGCGACGATCTTCCCGCCCATCCAGCTTGCCAGCACAGGTTTTCTCGTGCCTTGTGCATACGGTTTCAAACGGTCAGCGACCTGCGCCGGATCGGTCATCCCCTGCGGAGCCAGAATCACCAGGAGTCCGTCGCTATTGGGATCCGCCACGGCGATCTCGATCGCACGGGCGAACCGCTCCGGATCAGCATCGCCCAGAATGTCGATTGGGTTGTTGTGGCTCCAATGCGGCGGCAGAAGCTCGTTGAAGGAATCTGCGGACTCTTTCGACATCTCGGCGAGTTTGCCGCCGGTGGCAATCAGCGCATCCGTAGCCAGAACGCCGGGACCGCCAGCGTTCGTCAGGATCGTGAGCCTCGGGCCACGCGGGCGCGGCTGCTTCCCCAGGACTTCGGCCATGTGGAATAGGTCCGAGATATTCCGAACGCGCAGCACGCCGCACCGCCGGAATGCCGCGTCAAATACTTCGTCGCTCCCTGTAAGCGCACCAGTGTGCGAACTGGCGGCGTGCGATGCAGCTTCCGACCGGCCCGCCTTGATCACGATGATCGGTTTGCTGAGCGCCACTTCGCGCGCCGCCGAAAGGAAGCTGCGCGCATCGCCGATCGATTCCATGTACAAAAGAATGCTCTGCGTCTGCGGATCCTCACCGAAGAATGAAATGAGGTCCCCCCAGCTCACGTCGAGCATCGATCCGGTCGAAACGATGGCGCTGAACCCGACATCCTCTTGCAAACTCCAGTCGAGAATCGCCGTCAACAGAGCGCCGCTCTGGCTGAGAAACGCGACATTGCCCGGCTGCACGATGCCCTGCGCAAACGTCGCGTTGAGCCCCAGGCCCGGATTCATCATTCCCAGGCAGTTCGGGCCGACGAGGCGCATTTCGCTGCGCCGGAGTTCCGCCTGAATTTGGCGTTCGAGTTCCGCACCGTCACGCCCCAGCTCTCTAAATCCGGCCGAAATCACGATTGACGAACGCACACCTGCATCGACGCACTCGCGAACGACCCCCGGAACGGTTGGCGCGGGCGTTACAATGACAGCCAACTCCACAGTCTCCGGAACGGCGCCGACGCTTGCATAGCAAGGAAGTCCGAGAATGTTGGGGCGGCGCGGATTAATCGGATAGACCTTGCCGGGGAAGTTTCCCTTGATGAGATTATTCAGGATCGTCCGCCCGACGCTCCCTTCCCGGTCGGTTGCGCCGATCACGGCCACCGATTTCGGCCGGAAGAAACAATCGAGAGCGGTGCGGCCAGTCATGCTTATCTCTGCCCCTTACCCCTTCGGGAACTCCAAGCGCACTCAATCTTACAAGGAGCCGAAGTAGGCTGCACGCTTAGACATCGGCCGGTGCAAAGGGTAGCTTGACGTTCGGATTTGGCGTCGGATGCAGAAACAGAAGATCGGATACTTCGAGGTATTGCAATTCGAGATAACTTACTGAATTACGGCCGGCGAGGAGCGGCCTCAATTCTGAGTTGCAGACCCTCGATGAACTCAAAGGGCGGCTGTCAGAACTGGGCCTAGCTCCTCGCCTTCCCCGAACGTTTCGCGCGACAAGTCTCTCCGAGCCTATCCACGCACCGTCAGAACGGGGCACCCGGCATGTGTTACGACTTTGTGTGCGGTTGTGATCGGCAAATGCGTTGCAGCTCCCGGGAAACCGGCGGGCCGGCGCACTCCTAGAACAATCAAGTCTGCTTTTCGCCGCTTGGCAACTTCGAGAATCCTGTCGGCGATCGGGCCATTTTCCACCGCAAATTGCGGCACGCACCAGAGCGCCGCTCCCTCCGGCATCATACCGCGCAAACGGCTCAACGCCGAATCCGTTAGTTCCTCCGAACGAACCAGTTCGCCCGTCTTCGGCTCACCAATCACATGCAGCAGCGTCAGATTCGCCTGAAATTCCTGCGCCAGTGAGATGGCGTATGGCGCCGCAGCAAGAGATTCCGCGGAGAAATCCGTAGCGTAGAGAATTTGGGTAAACTCTCCATACTTTGGAGAAGTCGTTGCTTCGGGTCCCACTGTCAGGACTGGGCAAGAAGCCGTCCGGAATACCTCTTCAGCTATCGAACCCAGCAAGGCCTTGCCGATTCCGGTGCGTCCGTGTGTTCCCATCACGATCAGATCGATGTTGTTCTTCTCGGTTGCTGATGCGAGAGCGGACCAGAAGTCTCCTTCCTCGATAATGACTTTCGGCTCAATCGCACCGAACGCTTTTCGAAGGGTCTCTTTTTCGATGCCTTCTTCCATCCGAGCCACCTGCTCGAGCGCAGGCCACGAGGAAGGATCCGTCATTGGGTTAATGATTGGCGGCCTCACGTGCAAGGCGTAGAGGTTCGCTCCAAAGCGTTTCGTGATGGCCGCCGCGTATGGAGTCGCGGCCGCAGCGGCCGGGGACAAATCCGTGGCGAAAAGGACGTTCTTGATCTCGATTCGGGTGCCAGCTTCAATGGTTTTCATGGCGGCCTCCCTTCTTCACGTTGGTAGTTAACCCCAATCCCCTCAGCGAGACCGTGATTGGCATCACGGCTAAGTGTGACGGGAATCACCGCCCCAAATGCGGCACTTGGCTCATTTTAACGAGCATAGAGGTGACTTATGAACATTACGGAGGTCGGCACGCGAATTACCGTGAAAAATATTCTGTATTTGACTGACTTCTCGGAGCCTTCCGCCGCTGCTCTTCCGTTCACAGGGGCAATTGCCCGGGGGTATGGGGCCACGGTGCATGTGCTGCACGTCCTGATTCCTCCCGCGTATGTTTATACGACGCCAGAACTGGCAGCGACCGCGATCTCAGCTGAGGAGGAAGACGCGCTCGCTGAAATGCAACGCCTCGAATCGCAACTCGCCGGTTTGGCTCATGAGACGAACATTGAGCGAGGCACAGAAGTGTGGCCGGCGGTCGAAAGCGCGATCAAAGATAATCGTATCGACCTCATAGTGGTTGGGACTCACGGCCGCACTGGTGCACAAAAGCTGCTGCTCGGCTCAATTGCAGAAGAGATCTTTCGGCGTTCGCCGGTTCCCGTGCTGACCATTGGGCCGGACGTCCGCGGAGGCGCTCATAACGCCGGTCGATTTCACCGCATACTGTTGGCCACTGATTTCTCGCCGGAGTCGCTGAAGGCCGCCGCCTACGCCGTGTCTCTCGCGCACGAAAATGAGTCCCGCCTCATCCTACTTCGCGTAATGCGAAAACCGAGTCCGCGGAATGACAGTGATCAGAATGCTTTTGAAGTCTCGGTCGCCGAGGCGCTTCACCAACTCTACGAGATCGTTCCTCCGGACGTGACGCTGAACTTTCCAGCCGAAGCTGTCATCGAATATGGCGATCCGGCGGAACGCATCGTGGAGGCCGCCAAACGGCGGGGCGCGGATATGGTTGTCATGGGTGTCCGCGCCGCCACCGGTCGGATCGGTGCGGCGACCCACCTCGAGCGCGCCGTCGCCCACAAGGTGGTCACGCGTGCTCCATGCCCGGTCCTGACCGTGCGCGGGTAGCTCGCGACGCCGCCGAGCTCAATGGAGAGAGAATCCCTGGGTCAAGAGGCCCACGATCGCCCCGAAGAGCGCGAGCCACGCGGAGTTCAATCGAAGCCGTATCAAGGCGATCGCGGAAACAATTGCAAGCGCGGCCGTGATCGGTCCCACGATCGTGACTCCCGAATTCCCGGTACGATGTAACCTATCCCAGAGCGTGATCCCGTGTTCTCCACGCAAAGCGTACGGACGCCGTACGCTCGCGATCATACGCCGGGCGTCCCATCGAGACAATCGATGCTAGAGCGGCAAACTTGTTGTAGGATGCGAGTCAGTTCCGGGATGGCGTTGCGGACGCGTTCTGTCGAGTTGGGGGAAAAAGCATGATCAGGATTTCCAGTTTTGTTGCGCCTTTTGCGTTTGCAACGGCTATATTGCTTGCGGGAACTGCTCCGGCGGTCGCACAGGTCCAGAACTACAAGCCGGTGACGCAAGACATGCTCCTGCACCCGAATCCGAATGACTGGCTGATGTACAGCCGCACGTATGACGCGTGGCGTTACAGCCCACTCAAGCAAATCAACAAGAAGAATGTCCAGCAGCTTCGGATGGCGTGGGTTCGCGGCTTGGGAGAAGGCGTCACCGAGACGATTCCCATCGTGCATGACGGCGTGATGTATGTGATTGCTCCAGGCGGACTCGTGGATGCCCTCGACGCGACCAATGGAGACCTCATCTGGGAGTACAAGCGCACTTACAAGAACCCACAGATTGGCTCGGTGGAACGGACCAAGGCTCTCGCGATTTACGAAGACATGGTTTACTTCACCGCGCCCGACGGCTTCGTCGTTGCGCTGGATGCGAAAACGGGAAAGGTTCGCTGGGAAACTTACAAAAGCGAGACTCAAAACACCTCGGGTGCGCTGGTTGTCGACGGCAAGGTCATCTCAGGAGGTACGTGCGGCAAAGGGAGCATTAGTTGTTTCATCGAGGCGGACAATGCAGAAACCGGCGAAAAAATCTGGCGATTCATGACCGTCGCCCAGCCGGGTGACCCGGGCTACGCCTCTTGGGGCGGCGCGGACAATTCGCAATCCATGGCCTCTACGTGGGGATTGCCCGGGACCTTCGATCCGGTTCGCAACGTGCTCTACTGGGGCGTTGCGAATCCTATGCCGGACCAGCGGATGTTGCGCCACAACGGCAATCCCGACGGCACCTCGCGCACCACACCGGCCGACCTATACAGTAACTGCACGTTGGCACTCGACCCTGCGACCGGGAAGCTCATCTGGTATTACCAGCACCTTCCCGGAGATGACTGGGACACCGATCATACGCATGAGCGGACGCTCGTTCGCGAGGCGTTCAATCCCGATCCGAAGTTCATCAAGTGGATTAATCCCGATATTCCGCGCGGCTCGATGCACGACATTGCGGCAATGGTTTCCGAAGGCGGCGCCGTCTTCGTTCTCGACCGCGATAACGGCAAGTTCCTCTGGGCCACGCCGTTCCCGTACGATGATCCGCATTTCGTAATGTCCGATATCGATGTGAAGACGGGAAAAACAACGCTCAATTGGGACATCGTCTTCAAGCAGCCGGGCGATCACCACATCACGTGCTACTGGAATACGAGAAGCTACTGGCCCACGTCCTACGACCCGGAGACGAATTCCCTCTACGTACCGTACATCGATAACTGCCGCGATCTGACGGTCGCCGGCCCCGGAGTGAAGGGAAGCTGGACTGTCATCCCTCGCCCTGGCTCGAATCCGAATGAGTTGACCGGGCTGGCCAAAATCAATCTCTCCACGGGAGAAATCGCTCGGTTTGACGTTGGCCGCGCGCCGAGCAACGGCTCGGTCGTGGCGACAGCCGGCGGCCTGGTTTTCCATGGAGACATGAGCCGAAGGTTCAAAGCTTTCGACGCCGCCACTGGGAAGAAACTTTGGGAAGCAATTCTCGGAGGCAACATTTCGGTGAGTACCATCACGTATGCGGTCAACGGTAAGCAGTATGTTTGCGTGATGACCGGATACAACTTGAAAGTGCCGGAGCTGGCCGCGGAAGTGCCCGACATGAGGACTCCCACCGGGCACAACGCCGTGTATGTGTTTTCTCTGCCATAAAGTAGCCGGAGCATGCGCACCAATGTTATGATCCGCAACGCGTTCCGGATCGTAGTCTTGGGAACAAGAAGGAACAGGGGCCAACCATGAAAATCAACCGGCGAAAGCTGCTGTCGATTCTCGGCGTTTCTCCCGCGATTTTGGCGGGATCTCCCGCTCTTGGGGACCAGAAGAAAAAGAAAGCCCCTCCGACTGCCGTTGAAGCCAAGCTTGAGACTCTTAATCCCAAGGGGATGCCGCCCGCGGTCCAGCTGGTCCCCATGGCACCGCGTCTGGACACCCTCGACGGCAAAACCGTGTTCCTCGTGTCCGACGGCTTCGCCGGGGCGGATCGTTTCCTCGCGCAGATCGCCATCTGGTTTCAGAAGAACATGCCCAGTGTGAAGACGGTGTACCGTCTGAAAGCTGGGTCGTATTTCGATGATGACCCCAAGCTCATGGCGGAAATCAAAGCCAGCGGCAACGCCATGATCATGGCATACGGGCATTGAAGCACCTGCACCCCAGCGACCGTCGGTCACTGCATGCAAGTCGAAAAGATGGGTTTCCCGACCGCCCCACTGGTCACGATCGCCTTCAAGGATTTGGCGAAATCCAACGCCGCCAGTCGCGGCATGCCTCTCGAGCGCATCTGCTTCCTGCCTCACCCGATGACCAACAAGTCGGACGAGGAGATGTACAAGGTCCTCGAGGGCAACGATCCGATCACCAACAAGCCGCTGATGCCGGAAATGATTGCCGCGTTGACGCAACCTCTGACCGCGGACGAGAAGAAAACCGGCACCATCAGTCCGGATATTGGCCCGCCCACCTACGTGGGCACTCAGGATGAACTGCAGCGCCTGTACTGCGACAACAACCTGACCGATTTCATGCCCATCATCCTTCCCACCGAGGAAAAGGTGCAGGCGATGCTGAAGGGGACGAGCCACAAGCCCGACGAGGTCATCGGCAAATTGAGCGCCGCCCAGGGTGCGCAACCTTCGTGGTCGTTCACGGTCAAGCACGTGGCCATCAATGCGGTCATGGCCGGCGCGAGTCCGGAATACCTCCCCGTGATTCTCGCGATCTCCGCCACGGGCCAGCCAGCGCTGTTCAGCTCGACGTCGTCCTTCTCCCGAATGGTGATGCTGAACGGTCCCATCTCCGACCAAATCAAGATGAACTACGGCATCGGCGCGATGGGCCCGTTCGCCGAACCCAATGCCGTCATCGGCCGCGCGTGGACGATCCTTTCGAAGAACCTCGGCGGCTGTGGCGTGCCCGGACTCAGCTACTTGGGCACCCTGGGATCCAACTTCAATTACAACAACCTCTGCATCGCGGAAACGGAAAACAGGCTGCCGGATGGCTGGAAGCCGTTCCACGTGCAAAAGGGCTTCAAGCCCGACGAGAGCGTCGTGAGCATCTTCAGCGGCTGGAGCCTGAACAACGTCGCCTGGTTCCCCAACATGCCCTACCACGAACTGATCAAGAACTGGCTGACGCATTTCTTCTCGTTCGGCACCAGCGCCGCGACGCTGCTGCTCGATCCGACCATCGCCCGCGAGGCGAAGGAAAAAGGATTCAACTCGAAGGAAGAGTTAAGCGACTACTGGTCGAAGGAATCGAAGACGCCTGCGTGGCTCTACTGGGACACGCACCAGCCCCAGTTGAAGCAGGCACAGGCAGGCGTCGAGCCCTACGCCTCGTATCTGAAGATGGGCGATGGCGAGATTCCATTCCAGCGCTTCTACCGCCGCGGCCGTCCTGGCGCGCCGCCCGATCCTAACCCCAAGTCCTCCATCGAGGTAATCGTGCTGGGCGGGGAAACAAACACGTACTGGGCCGGCGGCGACTTCAGCTACGTCACCAGCGCGTCGATCGACAAGTGGCGCTGAGCAGGATCGCTCTAAGCCGGACGGAAAGTCGGGCGCTAAGCGCTGGGAGCCTCATTCAGTTTTTCTGGAAGATTTATCTTCTTGGCGAAGGCAAAACCGTAACGTGGATGTTCCGGGTCGGATCTTTCCATTCGAACCGCGCGTGCGGTTCCAAGATGGTGGTCCCCACCGCGACACAGAAAAACGTCAACGGTCATACCCATTTCCAACGCCGTGGGACAGGTACAAAGGAATCCCCCGGCACTCATGTTGTCGGTTGTGGCATGCACCTCGAGAGGCTTCCCTTCTTTATCATTTCCCACGAGCTTCAGCGTGACCCTCAGTTGGAACCGAACCTCCGACCGGCGCTCTGCTGGCTTTGAACGAAGCGCAACCTCAAGTCGAGCTCTCAGACGGTCGAAATCGACGGGCTTCTGAAAGTAATCAGAGGCGCCAAGGCTCTCAGCGAACGCCTTGTTTCTTTTATCCTCAGCGCTGACGATGAAGATAGGGATGTGCTGAGTGAAGCTCAGAGAAGAGAGGGCCTGGCATAACTCAAAGCCAGAAAGCCCTGGCATAGACAAATCGAGCAGGATCGCGTCAGGTTTGTGCTCCAGCGCCATCACGAGAGCGTTTTGCGGATCGCCCGTATCTACAATTTCGTACTCCTCCTTAAGGGACTCCCGGAGTAACTCCCGCATCGTTTCATCGTCATCGACAATCAGGATGCGCGACACGACGTCTCAATTCTCGATTCTTCCTGAAGTCGGTGAATGGCAGATTCAGGCACGGATGTGCGCTCAAAGCGCGGCACCGCATCCGATTAGGATTTATTGGAACGCAGAGTTGGCACAGGTTACGCTTCCCTCAAGACATTCTAACGGAACGCAAGGGTAGCCCCGCATGTTACTCGTGTCAACATGCCTGAACCGATAACCACAGCGTCCTCTAGAAAGCGGTATAGGTATTCCGAAATGACATAATTGGGCGAGAAAATTCTGCCAACGCTTTGGCTACTCACACGCTCTGCCTGAAAAATGTCGAGCAGCGCCGATGCAGGTCCGGAACGTACGATACGAGCGGCTCCTCTCGACAAAACACTTGCCTCCTTCGCGCCGCGCCTCGCTCACATGCACTAAAACGAGTTGACATATCTTATCTATACGTATTAAAACGTATTGCCATTCTAAATGTTGATGGCGCCGTCTTTGTGTATTTACGCGCCTTTCTGACGAGGAGAGCTCAAAATGGTTTTCGAAGTGACCGATGTTGTCCGTGCATCAGTCCATCCCGAATCGAAATGTGGTACCTGCAGGCAAGTCCGCGCATGGGGTTGGCGGTCGATCGGAACGCGGCTGGGCATACTGACGGCGCTTGTGTTGCTCTGCGGCTCGAACGCATTTGGTCAAGTGTCGGCTAACCTTGCGGGGCAAGTCGATGATCAATCGGGCGCGGTCGTGAGCGCGGCCAATGTGACGGCACGCAATGTGGAGACTGGCGCGGCGCGCAGCGCGATCACGGACGGTGAAGGCCAGTACCGGTTGGCGTCATTGCCCGTGGGGGAATATGAGGTTCACGCGAGCAAACAGGGCTTCGAGGAAGAGGTACGCAGAGGAATCCATTTGGTGGTGGGTGAGGAGGCTACCGTCGATCTCACGCTGCGGCTGGGAGAGATCAGCCAGGAAGTCACTGTAAATGGGGACGCCCCCATGGTGAGCGTGACGACCAACGACATTTCGGGTCTCGTCGGGGAGCAACAAGTCAAAGACCTTCCTCTGAATGGGCGAAGCTTCGATCTGCTCATGCCGTTGAACCCGGGCATAGTCAATTTTACGTTTGAGAAGACAGGCGGGATCGGCGTATCGAACTCGACGAACGGAAACAACTTCGCGGTGTCTGGCAACCGGCCTCAGCAAAATCTGTTCTTGCTGAACGGCGTGGAGTATACAGGCGCGGCCGAAAACAACATGCAGCCTGCCGGAGCGAGCGGTCAGTTGCTGGGCGTCGACGCGGTTCGCGAATTCAACGTGTTGCGGGATTCTTACGGCGCCGAATACGGGAAGCGTCCGGGCGCGCAAGTCGTGATCGCGAGTCAGTCGGGTTCGAACCAGTGGCACGGGTCGGCGTATGAGTTCCTGCGGAATAACGCTCTAGACTCGAAAAACTATTTCGATCTTGGCGGTGCCCCGGGGTTCCAGCGTAACCAGTTCGGAGTCTCCATGGGAGGGCCGATTCAAAAGGACAAAACCTTTCTATTCACGAACTATGAAGGATTCCGGCAGAACCTGCACCAGACGTCGCAGACGTTTGTTCCGGCGGCGGATGCGCGGAGCGGAACACTCACGGCTTTCGGATCCTCATGTGCCGCAACTTTGCAAGCTCAATGCGCCACTGTCGTACAAGAGCTGCTGAACCTCTGGCCGGTGGCTGCTCCCGCTAACTGCCCGGGGCCGGAACTCCTGTTACCTACTGGAAAGCTGAGCGGGATCATCGCGTGTGACTTCAGTCCCCTTCAAAAGATCCGCGAGGATTTTGGGACGACAAGAGTGGACCACATCTTTTCCGACAAAGATACGCTCACCGGAGCGTACACGATCGACGACGGCGAAGACGTGACCGCCACCGTGGCCGATCCGTTCAGCACGGACATCGTCAATCTGCGCGAGCAGGTCCTGAGTGTGGAAGAGACACATGCGTTTTCGCCGGCGTTTCTGAATACGGCGCGGTTCGGCTATTCCCGCGCGGGCTACTTCTTCCTGGGGGAGCCAACGCCAGGTTCACCGGCGGCGAGCGTCACGAGTTTTGTGGGGGGCTTGCCGGTGGGAGCGGTGGTCGTTGGCGGCAGCACGGCATCGAACCCTGCGACGCAACTCGGCCTCGCGGGCAGCAACAACGGAACGGACCTGCACGTATTCCGGAATTTGTACACATACGAGGATCAGGTGACACTGCTGCGAGGGAAGCATCAATTTACATTCGGCGTATGGTTGCAGCAGTTTCAATCGAATGAAGTTCTGGCGCTCAGTCAGTTCGGCCAAGCATCCTTTTCAGGGATTAACGCACTTCTGGGCGGTGTGGTCGGCACGTTCACCTACGATCCGGCACCAACGGAAATGAACTGGCGTTCGCTGTTTGCCGCGTGGTACGCCGAGGACACGATACGGTTGACTCGCAAGCTGACGTTGACACTGGGCTTCCGCGCCGAATCCTCAACCGGATGGAACGAGGCGCATGGCCGGGCCGCCAACTACTTCTTCACGGGTGGCGTGATCAATTCCGCTCCGCATGTGGGGAGCAACGCCTTCAGCGTCAACAACGCAAAGTTCCTGCCGCAGCCGCGAATCGGCGTGGCGTGGAGCCCGTTCGGCGAGAAGACGGTGCTGCGCGCGGGGTTCGGGATGTACAACGACCTGCAAGACGCGCTGGGATACAGAATGGACCAGAACGCGCCCTTCAACCCCACGTATGCCATCAGCAACCTGCCGGTCGCCGATTTGCCGGCGCCAGCCGTTTTTCCTGTCCCCGCTGGTTATCCCCCCGCGCCCGTAGCTGCTCCAAAGCTGGCTCCGGGAGGTGTGCAGCCGAACCTGCAGCCGCCGACGCTGATCTCGTATTCGCTTCGGCTCGAACAGCAGTTGACGCCTAACACGGCGATCACCATCGGGTACGTTGGATCGCATGGGTATCACGAAATCCTAGGCGTGGACGCAAACGAGCCCGCACCAGTGATCTGCCCAGCATCGCCATGCCCCGCCACGTTCCCGGCGCTCTACAACGCGGCTGGTACATTGGTGAATCCTTCGACCAGCCCGATTGCCGTGCCTGCGGGCACGTATTACGTGCCAGCCGCTTGCAGCGCGACAAACACAACCTGCAATGCCAGCCTCGCGGGCACTTGGACGTGGTTCTCACGAGGCGATAGTTCTTACAATGCGCTTGAGATGGACGTGAACCACCGGTTCAGCGAAGGGTTGTCGCTGCGAGGAGTGTACACGTGGTCGAAGGCGCTGGACGACGGAGACTCACTGAATTCTACGACCGCAAATAATGCGCCGGGGCTGGTTTCGAACCCGTTCGATCTGCGCGCCGACCGGGGACGTGCGACGTACGATGCCAGAAACATTGGGGTCATCAATGCCGTGTATGAACTACCATTTGGGCGCGGGAAAACCTTTGCGGGTGATGTGAGTGGTTGGAGCGACCACTTGGTGAGCGGCTGGTCGATCAACAGTATCGTGACGGCCCAATCGGGTTTGCCGTTTACACCGCAACTGAGCTACAACCCAACGAGAAACGGCGACACGAAAAATCCCGTTCGCCCATTCCTGAATCCGAGCTTCAGTGGCCCGGTGATTCTGGGCAAGCCCGGCGAATGGTTCAATCCAAACGCTTTCCTGACCGAGGTCAATAACGGCGGATTCTACGGAAATCTGGGAAGAGATACGCTGACCGGACCGGGGCTGGCAACCTGGGATTTCTCAGTCATGAAGCAGACACCCATCGGCGAGGGATTCAATCTGCAGTTTCGAGCGGAGATGTTCAACATTCTGAATCGCGTGAATTTCAATACGCCGAATTTAATTGTGGCGATATTGCCGCCAGGTTCGACCATACCCCAAGCGAACCCGTCTGCCGGAGCCGTTACGAGCACGTCGACCACAGCGCGGCAAGTTCAATTCGGACTCAAGCTGCTTTGGTAGCCGAGCGAGGCGGCTGAGACAAATCGACGCAGCGGAGGTTGCAAATAGCCTCCCCCGCTTCAGGGTGCGAATTTTTGATTGCTGAACATCGCCTCGGTGGGCGCTTGGATTTTTATAAAGGGATGATTCGCAGCCACATGGCAATTCGAACAAGATACGGATAGGGCTCCGAAAGCCTGCACAAATGATTTCTCATTCTTCTGCTCGATGGCCGCATTTACCTGCGCAAGGCTTGCTTTCATCATTGTGGGGATAAGCTCCGTCAAAGGCGTCGGCACCTCTTTGAACTTGGGATAGAAATTCATGGCATCGTCGAGACTCTCTTGAATTTCCCCCAACTCGTAGTTAGCCAGGGGCCAATTTGCTTTCGTTCCCGCATAATATAATTTCGCGTGGTGCTGTTGAATCACGCCCATGATCTCACCAAGCCCCGGTTTGAGATCGTCGATGGTTTTTCCCAGGTCGGCGACTTTGGCTTCGAGAGCGGCGTTGGAATCTGCATTCTTCTGTTGCGAGCAGCCGGCGAGAAAAAGCACTGCAAGTCCAATCAGAACTCTGCTCATTCCCGAGCCCCCCTTATAATGTCTGAATTCATAGCGTTGTCTAAGTTTGCGCTCTTGTCGGATTTTTTGCCCCAAGTCCAATAGAGTCCCAAGTAGGCATAATTTTCGGTTTGGCCGATGGCAGTGTGCCCGTAGGCAAAGAGGAGTTGGAATCCAGGGTCCCGAAATTTGTAATACCCGCCGACATCCACCAGCGTGGCAGACTTGATTTGCGGTGTGGCCAGGCCTTCGGCACCGTGAGAAAAAACCTCCGTGCCCAGGGTCCACTTCTTGCCTATATCCCGCTGAGCGAGCCAGCCACCATATGTGAAATTCCGATAGCCTGGAGCATTGACGAATGTTTCGCCCACCCCACCGTAGGTAGTCCACGGCCCAAAGCTTTTCTGAGCCCAGATAGGCACCTTGTACCACGTTTTTCCGACACCCAATCCTCTCCGCGCGCTGCCACTTGGAAGCTCAAACATTACAAACGTGCCAATCATGGGACGGTGTTTCGATTCCTGAACGAATCGATATTTGACGCCCGTTTCGATGTCGCCCAGGCCGTACTCATTTGGACCGATGCCGTTGGGAGCAACCTGGGGATTGTTTGAGGGCAGAATTGCCGCGACGGGAACGATGATGTGGAGATGAACGTTGGGAAGAGCTCCCCAATTGAACTCAATGGCCGGGCCTGCTGTGTCCGTTTCAATCGGCGTTCCGTCCGATGTGGCGAACGTATAAAATTCGTAATTCCGAAAGTCAATCGGCTCCGGGTCGTCCGTTTGAAAAGGGGGACCGGCCCAGGCAGTCGCCGCGCTAGAGACGAGTGCGATTAACGAGGCTAGAAATGCTGTTCCTATCTTCACAAGCCGGTACTTCCAAAATTTCTGATTTTCAATTCTTCCCGTGCGCATGACTCTCAACTTACAGTAATGACAGTTGCCTAGTCCTTGCACTTCGCGATTGCGTTAAGAACGCACGCATTGTAGCCGGAATGTAAGCTTTACGGAAGATAGACATCATTCGCACGCTTGCTATAGGCATTCAGCAAGACCACCTCTCCGGAGTTAGCGCCGTACTGCGACTGCATGGCATCCGACAGCGCATTGCCGGGAAGCGGGGAGGCGCCGAAACGCGCGCCTCCCGTCTCCTGTTGTTCTTTAAGGCAGGTAGTAACGGAACGAGGTGAACACCATGTTGTTGTCGGAGTGAGGCGCGGCCGGCGTGGTGGAGCTGGGGGCTCCACGCCACGTGTTGCGGATCAAGTTGGAATACTGCATTCCGTACTGGATGGTTCCCCTCGGGCCCTTGTAGAACCGATACCAGAACCCGATGGTGCCCTCGATGACGTTGCGGGTATCACCAGTGCAGTTCCCGAGTGCGCCGGGAATGAATCCGGTCGAGCCGCCGACGCCAGTCGGAACGCCTGTGTTCGTGTTGGTGGCGGGTCCTGTGATCGGCAGCGTCTCTGTCTCGCAGCCGGAGTTGTTGGCTGTCGTCAGACCGTAGCCATCACTGAGGGCCCCCCCGACCGTCTTGGCGTACTGCGCCCGGTCCGAGTATTCACCGCCGACGTTCAGGTTGACGTCGAGTTTCGGCGTGGGATGGAACTGGAGCGTACCGAGCGCCTGATAGTTGCGGAGCGGAACCAGCGTGCCGTTCGGCCGAACCGTCAAATCGGGCAATCCAACCGAGCCATAGCGCCCGATACCGGAGCCGCCGAAGAAGTGAACGCCGAGGTCAACCTTTTTCGCGAAAAGATTCCAGCGGGCGTTGGCACCGCCGCCGCCGCCGACCCTCGAGTCGTTGAAGGCACCGGCCCCTGATGTCGTCGCTGATTCGGCCGGACATTGCGCTTGCTGTGTAGTGCCGGTGATCGGAACGCACGGGAAGACGCGGTCACGAAACTGGCTCACGACTCCGAAGATCTCATAGTGCCCAAAACCGGGCTCGAAAACGGCCTTGAAGATCAAGTCCGGCGAGCGATTATAAGCATAGTTCGCGGTCGCGTTGTAGAGACCGCCGCCGTTGCCAAACTGACCCACAAGGAAATTGTTAAGAACTGTCGGATTGATGGTAGCGGTCGTGGTGCAGGTGGCATTCGTGCATACAACAGTTCCACCGGAGTTCACCGTGGGGTTTCCATGCACCGTGAGGGTGGACTGTGCCTCTTCGACTGAAAAGCCCAGCCAGACCTTGTTGTTAAAGTTCTTGGTGAATCGCGCGCCATACTGCCGCGCCCAGCTAAAGCCGGCGTGGTACTGCGCATCGATCGTTGCTGGCAGCGCTTCGGTGCGATTGTCCATGCCTTTGGTCGTCTCGGTCAACAGGCTCCACATCTGGCCGCCCGTAACACTCCAGCCGCTCGTGAATGCGGCCTGGCCCCAAAACTGCCGCTGGCGGAGCGTGTAGCTGTTGCTCTGGTTATCGTTCGAGGTGATGCCAGCCGAAAGGAAATCGGTTTCGTAGTAGCCGCCAATCTTCACGTTGTCCAGCTTGCCTTCAGTCAGCAAGCTAAAGCGCGACTGCCGCCCGGAGGCGTTGAACTCTGACACGTGAGCCGCCGACGAGCCGTTGAAGGGGTTCGCGTTAAGGTTGCTGTTGATATCTGAACTGAGGGCCTTCTGGCGCCATACCGTTTCCGCCGCCATAAAGCCGCCCGGCGTAATCGTTACGCCCTTGTAGTGAAGCGAAGTCGGCTCGTCAGGCTTCGCGCCTTGCGCAGAATCCGCGCCCCCGGCCAATGCGCCGGAGACAGGGCCGATTGATCCTGGTGCAGCCAGAGGATCGACAGCCGGACTGTCGCTCAAGGGATTCGAAGCATTGAGTTGCTCCTGGAGCGTCTGCACTCTCTCCTGCTGTTCCTGGAGCTGCTTAGCCTGGGCGCCGACAAGATCACGAAGCTGCTGCAACTCGTTCTCGAGCTCCAAGCTCGAAGGCGACGCTGCCGCCGGATCCGCCTTCGCGGCCGACGTTCCGGGTGCCGGGGTGTTGGTGGCCCCATTCGCCGCCGAGTCATTATTTGTTCCGTTGCCGGCCATCGCAGGTGCTGCCACGAGACCGAGAGCCACGATACACGTCAAGAGTACTCGCATTCACTCCTCCTTAGAGATTTGCTGTCAAACCCACTCCACCGAAATCTTTTTGTCACCAGGGATTAAGGCAGACTGAACTCGGGCCGTCTGGCCTCCGAAGAACACCGAAAACGTCTCCGGGAACACGGTCACTGCGGGGAACTACAGGTCAAGCACCCACCCACTCTGGGAACTTTGGACAACCCGACCGCCACGGCACTACGCCCGTTCGGCCAGCCCCACGCGTGCCCGCGTTCCATACGTAGGACACGAGTCCTGGTGGACGTTAGTCGGTGCGATTGAATGTCGCATGAGCGGAATGTTAATAGTGTGTTACAGCCAGTCGGAAGCTGTCGGCGGATGGCGTTCGAGACGGGCGCGGACTTCCTGAGAGTAGCGTGCGTTTCAAAGGCGCCAAGACTTGGGTGGGATACGGCCTGCCTCTGAGGACTAGCGGAGCGACCCTATCTGATAGCTGAGGGCCGAAAGCTGCATCTCGTAGTCGTACTTTGCGCTGGCGGATTCGAGTTCTGCCTGTGTCATGTTCAGCTGGGTCTGGCTAAGCTCAATGATCGAGCTAAGACCCAGTTTGTAGCGAGACTGCGCGAGGTCCTCCGCCTGCGTGGCGCTTTTCAGTAGCTGGTCGGTTAGGCCGAGCCGCTGAAAGGCCGAATTTGATTCGAGCCAAGCTGTGCGGACGTCGCGAACAACGTGATTCTGCAAGTCCCGGAGGTATTGGTCCTTCGCGCGCGCACGCGAATCTGCTTCACTTCGAAGCGCACCGAATAAATGACCATTAAAGATCGGGATGTTCACGTTGACGCCGCCGGCCGCGTAGCGAGGAGCAAGTTGGTCCGCGCCGTATGGTGTCAGCCCGGCACTACCTGCCGCAGAGATGGTCGGAAACCAAAGATCGCGCTCGGCCGTGGCGTAGCTATGCGCCGAATCCACGTCCAGACGAAGACTAATGAGTTCCGGCCTATTCTTGAGAGCCTGCTGAAGGAGATCGGAGAACTCGGCGGGTGGAGCTGACGGCAGCGGCTCCTCAACCAATTGGAATGATCGTTGGTCGCCGTAGCCGAGCGCTGCGGATAACTGCGCGTTCGATGCGTCGAGATCATTCTCAGCCTGGACCAGCAAGAGCTGCGCTTGGGCGAGATCAACGTTGGCGAAACTGACGTCGAGGCCGGACTTGATCTTGTTTCTTTCAAGCTCGGTCACCTGGTCAGCGACCAACTGGCGATCTTTGACCGTTTCCTGGGCCACCTTCAATACCGCCTGGGCTTTCAAGACTGCGAAATACGCCCGGTCCACGCCGAGCAGAACATCCGCCCGCGTGGCGACGACGCTCTCCTGCTCCGCCTGGGCATGCAGATTTGAACTTTTCACGAGCGCGTGCGTGCGGCCGAAATCGGTGACGAGCTGGGTCATCGTGAGGCCGTTGGCGTAGCGTTCGTAGATGATGGGATTATTCAGGGCGCCGGCCGCGATCCGGCTGTTATTTTCGGAGTCCACGGCCGTAAGGCTTCCGTAGGCCGTCGGATAGTAGGCTGAACGCTGTTCCGTGACCTGCGCCTTGGCTGCGGAAGCCATGTCCACGGCCGCTTGAATCTGTGGATGATTTTGGATTGCGATCTGCTCCGCATCGTGGAGGCTAAGTTTCTGCGTATTTTGGGCGGCAAGTGGTCCGCACGCGAGGGCGACGGCGACCAGGGCGGATGCAATCGGCCGAGATGGCATCGTCATTGCGCTTCCTCGGTGGCCAAACTTGCTTGTGATCCAGCGCGCTGGTAGATGATCAGGTACGCAGCGGGTACCACGAAGATGGTCAAGACCACAGAAGCAATCAGGCCGCCGATGATTACACGTGCGAGAGGCGCGTAGGATTCGCTCCCTGCCTCAAGTTTCAACGCCATCGGCAGCAGCCCCACGATCGTGGCGAGCGAGGTCATCAGAATCGGCCGCAGACGGATGCGGCACGAATGGGCCACTGCTTCACGAATCCCGTACCCTTCCTGGCGGAGCCGATTAGTAAAGTCCACGATCAAGATGCTGTTGGAAACGACCATGCCGGTGAGCATCACAATTCCCATGAGAGATTGAATGTTCAGCGTAGTGTCTGTGAACGCCAGCGTCAGCATCACTCCCACGAGGCCAGTGGGAATCGCGAGGACGATCAGGAAAGGATCGATGAAGGACGAGAACTGCGCCACGAGGACGAGAAAAACAAGCAGGATCGATAGTGTCAGCCCCAGTCCGAAGCTCCGGAAAGACGCGTTCATGGTGTTCACCAGGCCGCGGACATCGATTCGGATATTGGGAGGAAGCTTGGTGCCGGCGACAATCTTCCGAACTTCACTGGCGGGCTTCCCCAGATCCTCCCCGGAAGGCGCCACATACACGTCAATGGTGCGTTGCAGTTTATAGTGATCCACTTCGGTCGGCGTGAGGATCGGGGTAATATCGGCCACCTGATTGAGATAGGTGGGCAGCTTCAAGGACGGGGCGTGCAACGGCATCGCTTTCAAGTCTTCGAGGGACTTGACCTGATTTTCAGGATACTGGACGGTGACGAAATAGTTGTTTCCGCTATTTGGATCGACCCAATAGCTTGGCGCGATCATCGCATCCGAAGTAAGCGAAGTAATAAGATTGTCGACCACTTCCTTTGGGCTCAGGCCGAGTTCGCTGGCGCGGTCGCGGTTCACGTTGATCTGCAGGCCCGGATAATCCATGTCCTGCGGGACGTAAACGTCCGAGACTCCCCGCAGGCGGCGAAACTGATCTTCGAGACCCAGGGCGATCCGATTCGCGGCTAGGAGATCGTTTCCGCTCACTTGCACGTCAATAGGGGCTGGTAATCCCTGGTTGAGCACCGAGTCAACCAGCCCGCCAGATTGGAAATACGTGCGCAGTTCCGGCAGTTGCGACGAAACCTGTTTTCGAACCCCGTCCATGTAGACGTAACTGCCCACCTTATGATCTTCCTTCAATCCAACCTCGACGAACGCTGTATGCATCGCTGCGTTTGGCGTCGAAAGCGATGACAAATCGGGCGTCACCCCGATGTTCGACACTACGGAATTGAGATCGTCGGGCCGGACGATCTGGCGAACAATGGCCTCGATCTTTTTTACGTAGTCCTCGGTGACCTCGATGCGGGTTCCCGTGGGCGCCTTGACGTTGATGATGAATTGCCCTGCGTCGGTTCGAGGGAAGAATGAAACACCGACCAAAGGATAAAGCGCAAAGCTCAGGATGAATACACCGACGAATCCCCAAACAACTTCCTTCGGGCGATCGAGGGCCTTTTTCACCCAAAGGTCGTATCTGCCCAACATCCGTTCGAACTTCAGGTTGAACTGGGCATGGAATCGGGCCCCCCATGACTGCCGCTTGGCGGGTTCGCCGTCTAGCTCCTCCGCCGGGTCGCCATGATGCGCGATTCCTTTGAGCAGGTTTGCGCAGTAAAGCGGCACGACCGAAATGGCGACAAAATAGGAGGCGAAAAGAGAGATGACCACGCTCAGGGCAAGAGCCGTGAAAAGAAACTTGCTCACCCCGTAGAGCAACGTCACGGGAAAGAACACAACCACGGTGACGATGGTGATCGCCAATACCGCCAACCCGACTTCGTTGGCACCCTTTTCGGAGGCGACCGCGGGATTCTCGCCAAGTTCCATGTGACGAAAAATATTTTCCAGAACAATCACGGAATTGTCGATCAAGCGCGAAAACGCCAGCGCCAGGCCGCTCAGGATCATGCTGTTGATCGTCGAGCCCCCGATGTGAAGGATGAAGAAAGTGGCCATCACCGAGAGCGGAATCGAAAGAAATACGGCAAAGGTCGCTCGCGGACTCCCAAGAAAGACCAAGACCATCAGCGCCGTAAGCACCAGCCCCGTCCCGCCTTCTTTCAGCACCGTTGAGATCGCCTGTTTCACGAACAGGGATTGATCGAATACGACGTGCGCCTTGAGCTGAGAAGGTATGTCGCGCAGGTTCTTGATTGCGTCCTTGATACCGTTGACGACCGCAATTGTATTGCTGTCTCCGCCCTGCTTCTGGACAGGGACATAGACGGACCGCTGACCGTTGACGCGCACAATATTGTATTGGAGCGCCGAGCCGTCTACGGCGTGGCCCACATCGGAAATGAAGACTGATTTCTCACCTTCCGTTTTCAGCGGCACGTCATTCAAAGCCTTCGCATTCAGAACTTGAGCATTTGTATAGAGGTTGTAGTCGAGTGGGCCGATCCGGACGTCGCCAGCGGGCAGAATGAGATTCGATTCATCGGTGGCGCGTACCACGTCCATGGGGCTCAATTGATTTGCCTGCAACTTCAACGGATCCACGTACACCATGATCTGGCGATAGCGCCCGCCGTATGGAGGCGGCACGGTCGCTCCAGGGACGCCCGCGATCTGGTTCCGAATCTGAAATTGCAGGTAATCGTGGAGCTGCGTCTCGGAAAGACCCTTACCGTCAACCGTCAGCAGGCAAACGGGAAGACTGGACGCATCCATGCTCATCACGACGGGAGGGAGCGTGCCTTGTGGAAGCCTCCTCAAGTCCGCCATCGCCAGATTCGAAATTTGAGTCACATCTGCGTTTGCGTCCGTGCCCGGTTGAAAGTAAATTTTGATGAGGCTCACCCCGGAGAGCGAACGCGATTCCTGGTGTTCGATTCCGCTGCCCAGCGTGAAGAATCGCTCGAATGTGTCCGTAATATCCGCTTCGATTTGCTGCGGCGGCATGCCGCTATAGAATGTGGCCACTTCGACGACGGGAATATTGATCGGCGGAAACATATCCACGGGCATCTGGACCAGGCTGGTGAGCCCAAGAACACACACGAAAAGGCAGATGACGATGATGAAGTAAGGGTGGCGCAATGAGAAAGACGACATACGAGTCCCTACTCCACTTCCGAGGGTGTCACGGCTTTCGGAGCGACCAACTCGCCGGGTTTGAATTGCGACTGCTCGCCGAAGACGACGCGCTCGTTTTCGCGCAGCCCCGAAAGGATTTCGACGTCCGTGGCGCTTTCCAGGCCCAGAGTCACATCGCGGTTTTCGATTCGGTTGTCGCTGCCGACCACAAGCACCGACCCGTGGCTTTCTCCGGAGGCTTGCACTGCCTGAACGGGCACGGTCAGAACGTTCTGAACAGTGTGAAGCGGAATCTGTACCGTGGCGTACATTCCCGGAACGATCTCGTAATTCGGGTTCGGCACGTTCACTTCGGTATGCATCGTCCGCGTTTCGGGATCGATTTGGCCTGAGAAGAGACCGATCTTCCCATCGAAGGTCTTTTTGATTGTGGTGACGTGGACGGCCACTGTTTCGCCGATGCGAACGTCTTCTGCGGCCCTTTCCGGCACTGGAATCACGAGACGGAGAAGATTCGTCTGCGAAAGGTGGCAGAGCGCCTGGCCGCTTTTGTTCGAAGACGTCCCGGCTGGCAATAGAGCTCCCGTATACGCATCGATCTCCGTGACGACGCCTTCAAATGGCGCAGTGATGCGGGAATAGGCGTACATGGCCCGGTCCTTTTCAAGCGCCGCTCGGGAAGCGAGGAGCTCCTGTTCGCTTGCCGCAATCGAGTCCTTTGCGGCCGAAACTCCCGCACTCGCTTCCAAGTCTTTGCCCTGGGCAACATCGATTTCTTGCTGAGCCACGAGCTCCGGTCGCGACTTCTGCACGTCGGCCAGCCGCGAATACGTCAGGTGCGCCACGGTGTAAGCGGACTCCGACCGGTTCAGTTCTTCTTTGGCGCGCTCCAGATCCTGCTCACTTTTCTTGACGCTGGCTTCGTCCTGCTGCAGCTGCTGTTGAAGTTCGGGAATTTCCAGGACCGCGAGAAGCTGGCCTTGCTTCACGTGCATCCCCCAGTCCACGTAGAGCTTCTGAATGTAGCCGGACACCTTGGCGTAAACATTGACTTCCTGCTGAGGCTGAAACTCCGAGGCAATGCTGAGATCACTCGCGAGATCGCGCCGCTGGACTCTCACCACGGCCGCGATGGGCGCGTTCACCGCACTGCCTGCGCTAGATTTGCCCGTGGAACTGCAGCCGGCGAGAAGTCCTGCTGCGCAAAAGAGCGCCGAAAGGGATCGAGCATGACTTCTCCACAGCGATTTGTCCTGTAGATTCATGAGTTCCTTAAGGCTGGGTGTAGATTCGCCGACGTATCATCTCGACTCTTGGCGGTTAAAGGCCGTGTCGCGAATCGCTTGCCGAAGTTTTTCGCACGTAAATCCTGCCGACCTTCGCAATCCGACAAGTTCCTGCCTTCGCTGCCGTATCTCGCGCGCCGCAGCGGGAACCTTCTCAGCAATTTCGGGCGGGATAGTCTGAACGCCGTGGCGGTCGCCGTGGAGCAAGTCGCCTGGCCGGACCGTCAGGCCTCCCACCTCCACCGGACTCCCGAAGTCGAAGACGTGTGCGTAGGCGTGCGAAACCGATACGTTTCCCGCGAACATCTGAAATTCCGTCGGCCGAATATCGGAAAGGTCCCGCACAGCACCGTTGGTCACGATTCCAGTGCAGCCCAATGCCAGGAGAATGTTTGCGTGAACTTCCCCGACGAATGCGCCCAGCCCCGGAGGATCGTCTACATCCTCTATGACAACGACTCGTGGTGTCGGAATGGTGAGAATGTGATTCCACCAGTCGGTCCGGTCATAGTAGTCGTAAGATTTACTGGCTTCCATCCGTGGATTAGAACTTCGCATGCGAGCCGTCGCTGCGTAGCCAACCATCGACGGCTGTTCCTCGAAAATGCACCGGATGGTTGAATCGGCGAATCCCGTATTGGGCAGCCGCACGTGGAAAGTCTCGATCGCGCTAGCAACCAAACATGTGCTGAGCCGCCGGAATTGTTCCAACTGGGCCGGTTTCACGGCTCCCTTTGTAATTAGGCCACCCACTGTCACTGGCTTCGGCACCTCAAAGTTCATATCGATGCTTGACTCTTGAAATGGCTGAGACAGGAATTCAACCGCCGGCATCAATGACGCAGCCACAAAATAATCGGTTCACGGCTGCCTCTCCGACAGCACAATTCGAATTCAAGGCCGCGTTTTTGCAACTCCAACGCGACCAGCTTCAGCGTACGCCGGGTTCCCGAGAGGGACTACTGAAGATATCCTGAAGATTTTGTGAAGCCTTGGGCGGGCTGACACGAGGCGGAATCAATGCAAAAACCGCTGAATCAGGGAATTACACCGGTCGAGGGGCGCTTCACCAGCCCTACAAGTCAGGCGCAAGTTCAGCGCAGATTCAGCATTTAGGTCTCAATGAGGCAGCGCCCGTACGGGAAAGGGGCATCCCACGGCGGGCAAGCGTATCCAAAAGGTTGAGCCCGAGCCAGAAGCATTGTTAACTCCGATTTCGCCGTTGTTGGCTTCCACGGCCCACTTGGCTACGGAGAGCCCCAAGCCTGCGCCCATGTTCTCGCCCGTTCGCGATTCGTCCACACGGTAAAAGCGCTCGAACACTTGGGACGATTGGCTCGGCGGTATTCCCGGGCCGCTGTCGCTGATCGAAAGCTGAACACAAGAGTCATTCGTGCATTCAATGCGCGCCGAAATTGTTCCCCCGGCAGGCGTGAATTTCACAGCATTGTGCAGAATGTTGACAACGGCCTGACGCACATAGAGCCGGTCGGCCTGTGCTCCCACGCTCTCATCGCCCGCAAGCGTGAACGTCAGATGCTTATCTTCGATGAGAACTTCCAGAAGGGACGCCGCTTCTCGCACGAGAGCCATCAGAGGGAAAACCGATACTTGCAACCGGATTTGTCCCGCGTCTGCTCGCGAGAGGGTGAGCAGACTCTCGACTATGCTCGTGAGTCTATTGACCTCCTCAAGCATGCTGCCAATCGTGTCTCGGTATTCTTCCGGCTTCGCGTCTTCTTGCAGTCTTACCTCACCGATGCTCCGGATAGCCGCGAGAGGTGTGCGCAGTTCGTGCGAGGCGTCGGCTGTAAAACGCTGCAACTGTTCGAAGGACTGCTCGATTCGGGACAGCATCTCATTGAAAACTCGCGCGAGATTCCCGAGTTCGTCCTCCGGGTTATCGATGGGCAGCCTTTCGTTCAACCGTTCCGAATTGATTTGTTCGGCCCGATTCGCCATTTTTGTAACCGGATCGAGCGTACGGCCCACCATTTTGTATCCGGCGTAGGCGGTGCCGGCGAGCACCCACGGTGATGCCAAAACCAAGATGAGAAGCGTTTCCTCCAGCTCATTCCAGATCAGGTCCTGGCTGTATCCGACGCGAATCAGGATCGCTCGGCCCTGGAGGTCATATTTGCGGCTGATAAGTACGATCGGAGTGCCATCGGACATTCTGGCAGACCGCCCTGAGTATCCAACTTCGCCTTCTCCGCTAAAGGGAGCCCCACCGATCGTGCGGCTGCCCAACCGTTCATTCCGATAGAGGATGGTTCCATCGGGTGCGAGTATTTCCAACAGTCTTTCCTGGACCTGCTTCCAATCTGTGTGGTGGTGAAAGTCTTCGCGCACGTTGATCTGACCGTCATTCTCTACGTATAGCAAGCCCTTGACCGTCTCGAGATCTTCCGCGGCAAGTCTTTTCAAAATTCCGCCCATTTGCCAGAAGAGAAGCACGGACACGCCTGCAAAATAGACGGCGAGGATGCCGGCAAGCATTCCGACGTACCAGAGCGTGAGCCGCGTTCGCACGCGCTTGGGACGTAGCCACATCAAAGAGTCTCCTCGCGCAGCACAAAACCCACGCCACGCACCGTATGAAGAAGTTTCTTGCGGAATGGGTCGTCCAATTTCCGCCGCAGGTGGGCGACGTGAACGTCGATGACGTTGTCGAGAGGCGTGTAGCGCGCTGTCTCCTGCCACACATCCCGAGCGAGCATCTCGCGTGAAACGACTCGGCCCTGCTGCCGCAGCAGATACTCGAGCAAATCGAACTCGCGGGCCGTGAGCGTCAACTCCTTCCCGCCGCGAGACACGACGCGCCCAGCCGCATCCATTTCAAGGTCTGCGAGCCTCAATTTGTCGCCCAATTCCGGCCTGCCCCGCCGCAAAAGCGCTCGAATACGCGCGAGCAATTCGGAAAACGCAAAAGGCTTCACGAGGTAATCGTCGGCGCCGCCCTCCAAACCGCGAACCCGGTCTCGAACCGTGTCTTTCGATGTGAGGATTAGCACGGGTGTGGATAAGCCCTTCTGCCGCAGGGCCGTCAATACTTCCATGCCGTCCCGAACAGGAAGCATCAAATCGAGTATGACCAGATCGAATGTCTCGGTCGAAGCCAGGAAGAATCCTTCTTCTCCTGTACCGGCAAGGCTCACCGAGAATTGGTCCGCCTCAAGCCCGGTCCGCAGGGCCCTTGCCATTTTTTCTTCGTCTTCGACGATTAGTATGCGCATCGAAACTATTGAGGCCGCTTTTTGCAACTCGCCAGACAGGCTGCCCCTTATGTCTCAAAACGCGAAGGAAAGGGCCGCAGCTATTGTGCTCAGACTGGCAAAAGCGTAGCCACCTGGCTGAATCGGCCGCCTTGCATCTGAAGAAAAATATGAGAATCGCGACAGATATTTAACCCAACTGGAAATATACACCTGTGGAAGGCAATCGACATCTCCAACAGCTAGGTGGCATGGAAGCTCCCCTGATGTGTCATGCAAATGCTGATTGTCTATTGGTGAGATGGGCAGGAGCACCTAACCGGACGAGTGAACTGAAAGGATTGGGTTTCCGCACCCTCCCCCGACTCCGGCAGGCTCGTTGAATCTACACTTCGTCGTCCGAGCTTCTGATCGGCGTGCACATTCTCTACCGCCGGTCATCACCGCGCGCCATCATGATGTCGGCAAGATTCGACATCTGCCGATTACCCACGAAGCGCTTGATGCTCTTGATCTGGGGGCGAATTCGTTTCAAAGAGCCTTCGAGGACGTTGGACCTTGGAGACAAACACATCCAGTTTTGATCAGGCGGCATTCTCCAGCACTAAGAGCCCCGTCGCCGTGTTGGAGACGGCAACGTGATAGCTGCTGTGAATCTTCGTCACCTTGCCGGAGAGAACCCCGCGCATCGCCAGCCAGAGAATGAACTCCGCGCCCTGTGCTCCCGCCTCGCGCACGAGCTCGTGAATCGAGTAGCGCGTGAGGATTTCCGGCTCGTTCACGATCTTGTCCATGCACAGCATGTCGAATTTCTTGTTGATGAAGCCGGCGCGTTCGCCATCCAACTGATGAGACATGCCGCCCGTGCCCAGCACCACTACCTTGAGATCCTTGGGATAGGACTCGATGGCGCGGCCGATCGCCTGCCCGAGCTTGAAGCAGCGGAGCGGCGAAGGCAGCGGGTGTTGAACCGTGTTGATGCACACCGGGATCGTCTTGACCCCGCCATACGAGTTGTTTGGCCAGAACAGCGACATCGGCACCGTGAAGCCATGATCGACCAGCATTTCCTGGCATGTAGTGACGTCGAATTCATCGTGCACCAGCGACTCGATAATGTGCCACGAGAGTTCGGGATCTCCTTGGAACTGCGGAATTGTGGGAATACCCCAGCCCTCATCGGCATGTTCGTATTTGAAAGCCGCGCCGATCGCAAACGTCGGCAATTTGTCGAGGAAGAAATTCAGCCCGTGATCGTTGTAAATCACGACGGCGACGTCCGGTTTCACCTTTTGCAGCCACGCCCGCGCCGGAGGATACGCGGCGAAGAACGGCTTCCAGTACGGGTCATTGAGCAATTCCTTTTCCCGGGGTACCGCGTTCCCGATTGCCGGGATATGCGAAGTCGTGAGTCCACCAACGACGCGTGCCATAAGTTATTCTCCTTGAGCCTTGATCATCTTGTTGAAAGCTTCAACCGTCATCCCCGTCTGCTGGGCGCCCACGTCCTGCACCGTCAGGTGGAAAATCCCGGCAAATTTGGCGAGGTAATAGATACATCCGCCCGCGTGAATCATTGCCAGGACGTTGCGATCATGGATCGCCTTGCGCTGCTCGTCGTTCAGTCCATATTTCGTGCAGTATGCGTCTTCATCTTTCAGGAAGGCCTCGCGGTTTTCGGCTTTGTTGAATGAGTAGCACATTTTGTTCAGCGCGTACCCCTTCATGGCCGCCTTCCCGTCGAACATATACGTGCCCGGAATGGGCATTTCAATTTCGGTTGCTTGGGTCATACTCAAACTCCTCTAAGGACTGGCTTTAGTGCTCGACTGACGCGCCGTGGTGAGCGTCGTCACCAAGCCCGCCACAACCGTAAGATGCGCCCAGGGCGCGTTTGGAGGCGGTGACCAGCATCACTGGGCCAGGTGATCTGCATCACATGACAACAAGGGCCATCCAAGAGCGGAAGCAGTACAAGGAGTGACAAACTTCAGGGTGTTATCCCGGCCACGCTACGAGCGTGGCCGAACTGAGCTGCATTCGAATTGTCAGAACTTTGCCGCTATTATCGCCCATACGTTCGAGATCTATAGTCGCATATGTAGAGCAGGTTGTAGCGTAAGCGTTTGTAATATGAGAAATTAATGAGAGAGCGCCCGTAGCTCAGTTGGAAAGAGCGTCTGCCTTCTAAGCAGAGGGTCGGGGGTTCGAATCCCTCCGGGCGCGCCACTCGAAATCTTTGTAGATCATTGGATTAGCCCTCCGCGTGTTTCTCCCTCCAACCCAAACTCGGGAGTATATGGAACAATTGACTTTCGAGCTGATCGACGGCTAGCTGCGATTTCCTTCGATCACGAAGAGCCGAAACTTACCCTGAAGTGATATAGAACAGCCGGGCCGATCAGTGATGTAGACTCTCTCAGTCACCGTGTTACAAAAACTCGGGCTGGTCAAGAATGACGTGAGCTAAGGAACTGGGCCAAGCCCACCGGCGCGTTCCACGCCGCAATGATCGGGGAGCCCCGTTGTTGCAACTAGGCTACTTGAAAAGGAGATTTCATGCCTCCACTCATGGTCGAGACTCCGCGTTCCCTGAATGATTTCCTAGGTCGCGAGATCGCCGTGACGGATTGGTTCACGGTAACGCAGGACCGCATTCGGCAGTTTGCCGAAGTCACCGAGGACCAGCAGTGGATTCATGTGGACCGCGAACGTGCACAAAGAGAATCACCCTACGGCACGACGATCGCGCACGGTTTCTTGACACTGTCGCTTGTGAGCCACTTCATGAAACAGGCGATTCAGATGCGAAGCGGCGTCCGGATGGCCATCAACTACGGTTTGAATCGAGTCCGGTTTCCATCTCCTGTACGCGCCGATTCGCAGATTCGTGCCCGCGTGAGTCTCCATTCCGTGAAGGACCTTCCAGACGCCATCGAGGCCGTCTTCGGGATATCGGTGGAGGGTCAGGACAGCGAGAAACCTCATTGCGTGGCCGAATGGGTTGTCCGTTACTACCTATGAGCGAAGGCGCGCTCGCGGTCCCAGTACCGGAGAGTGCGGCATTCGTATGAGCCCTTCGTCATTTCTTTGCCCTCGCAAGCTGCCTCGCTAACAACCATCTCCGGCATAGGCATCACATTCGACAGTGATCATCGTCACAGACGAGAGAATCTGTAATCGTCATCCTGCCGACGGAGAGTTTTGGGGTGCAGATTTTGTCGATGCCATCGGCGAGAAGCCGCAGTATTGCTCCAACTTACCGGTCACCAAGCCACCGCTCCCTGAGGCGTGCGGGAAGAGTGGCGGACATCTCTGGGAGAAAACGCTAGTGGGAAGTTGCCTTGACATTGTTGTGGTTGATGACGAGCGGCGCGATCCATGCGGGTCTTCTTATCGGAATGGGCTCTTCAATGCTGCACATGTTTGGGGCGATAGATCAGGCTGTTAAATGCAACGAATCGCGGGGCACCTGGTTGGTCTTGAATCAACGGGCGACCGAGGGAGAAGCGTAAGGAGCCGGGGATCGGGCTGCCTTCGTAGGTACCGAATCGCCTTGACGAACTGGCAGATTGTGTAAGGCGCAACCCCAAACACGGATCGCAATCGTCTGTTTCATCTTGTAGGTCAGACAGGGGGGAAGCATGGGAAACGAAGGAGGCACTTTTGTCGCATACCAGGATGCTTGGCTTTTGGACGGAGTGCGAACACCATTTGTCGAATACAACACTGCGTTAGGTCTGGTTTCTGCGATTGATCTTGGAATCAAAGCAGCCCGCTCGCTGTTTGAGCGGACCCAGATCGCACCGCAAGATGTGGATTCGGTGATCGGTGGCAGCGTTTCACAGACGAGTTTCGATGGTTACTTCCTGGCCCGGCATATCGGTTTGTATTCCGGCGTGCCAGTTGACCGCCCAGCACTAATGGTGCAGCGTGTTTGTGGCACGGGGATCGAAGCCATTAGCCAAGCGGCCGACGCGATTGCTCTTCGAAAGATCTCCGTGGCCCTGTGCGCCGGAGCGGAATCGATGAGCCGTAATCCCATCGCGGCGTACACACACCGCGGGGGCTTTCGCATGGGGCGAGTGGAGTTTAAAGACGCCCTTTGGGAGACGCTGCGCGACACGGCCCCCGATATAACGATGGGCGAGACGGCGGAAAAACTCGCGGTGACTTACAACATCACGCGGGAGGACGCAGATCGCTTCGCCGAGACCAGCTTCGCGCGGGCTCTAGCCGCCCAGAAGAGCCGGTTCCTGGCGGGAGAAATCGTGCCCGTGGTCAGCGAGAAGTTTGAACTCCAGGGTTACAAACCGCGAGGAATCCAGCTGCCAAAGGGAGTCGATCAAGTGGCTGATGACACGCACATTCGGCCGTCGTCCTACGAGGCGCTCGCGAAAATCCGGCCGGCATTCGGCGGCGTTCAAACTGGAGGCAACAGCTCTGGGATCGTTGACGGCGCCGCCGCCGCCCTGGTAAGTTCCGGTGACTACGCCCGCTCGCGCGGATTCCAGCCGCTCGCTCGGGTCGCGTGTGTGGCAGCGGTCGGAGTGCCCCCCGAGGTCATGAGCATCGGGCCAGTCCCTGCGATCCGCAGGTTGCTGAAGGGTGCCGGAATGACGCTCGATCAGATTGATCGGTTTGAAATCAATGAGGCATTCGCCGCCCAGACTATCGGCGTCGAACGTGAACTGAAGCTCGATCGTGCAAAGCTGAACGTGAATGGCGGCGCGATCGCCATCGGGCATCCACTTGCGGCGACTGGAGTGCGCCTGGCCATAACCGTCGCGCGCCAACTGCGCCACTCAAAACTGCGTTACGGCATCGCTTCGGCATGCATCGGCGGAGGGCAGGGCATTGCCATGCTGCTCGAAAATCCGGCCGGTCCAGCCTGATGCTGACCAATCGGAGGACGATCCGCATCCAGTTCGACGATTGCGATCCAGACGGGATTGTGTTCTACCCCCGTTGTTTCGAGTTTTTCGATGCCTGCACTGATGCCTTGTTTGAGCGGGCGCAGCAGCTTTTCCGTATGCCACAAGCTTTACGACGGAAAGGTGCTGGCCGTCGAGGGCGTCGAAAAACGGGTGTGGGTCGTGCCCACCAAGCCCACTCCATCCCGATTCAAAAGCCAAGCCATTCCGCAGGAGATCGTAGAAAAGTGTTGCGGCTTCCGGGGCCGGCGGCAAGCAATCGGCAAAGCCCGTGATCCGAGATTTCGGAAGTCAGAGTGCGAGCATGACAATGGAAAAGCAGTGGAACAAGCTGACGCCTGAGGAAAAGTTCCAAGAGCGCGCGCGGCAATGGAAATTTCCGGAGGGGCTGCCATTTGCCAGCCGGGACGTCGAGCTCGCCTATCAGAACCGCGTGCAGATGCTTCTCGATGCCGTCCAGCTCCGAAAGCCGGAGCGCATACCCGTGTGCCCGTCGGCAGGCTTCTACCCGTTTGCCTACGCCGGCGTCACGGCCCAAGAGGCGATGTACGATTACGAGAAACTCGGCTACGCACTCAGGAAATACCACACCGATTTTATGCCGGACGTAAGGGGCAGCTCGCTGCTTTATGGTCCCGGCAAGGCATTTGAGATACTCGACTACAAGCTGTATCGCTGGCCGGGCCATGGCCTGCCGCCCACATCGCATTTCCAATGCGTGGAAGACGAATATATGCGGGCCGATGAGTACGATCTCCTGAGCAATGACCCGACCGACTTTTTCTTGCGCCGCTACCTTCCGCGTATATTTGCGAAGCTCGGCCCCTGGCAGACGCTAGACACGCTAACGGACATTCAGGAGCTGCCCTACACGGGTCCGTCCTTGGTTCCCTTCGGTTCGCCAGAGATGGAGGAAGCCTGCAGGCAACTACTGGAAGCCGGTCGGGCTGCGCGCGAGTGGCTTCAAGCGTGCGTGGCTATCGATCGCGCGACGACGGCGAACCTCGGCCTTCCCGGATTTTCAGGCGGCTTTACGAAAGCACCATTTGACACGATCGGCGACACGCTGCGTGGCACACGGGCGATCATGCTCGACAAGTTCCGCCAGCCCAAGAAGCTGCAAGCCGCCGTGGAAAGGCTCGTGCCCATCGCCATCGATTGCGCCGTGCGTTCCGCGGGCAAGGGCCGAAACCCACTCGTATTCATCCCTCTCCACAAGGGCGCGGATGCCTTCATGTCAAGTGCAGATTTTCGGACCTTCTATTGGCCGACGTTGAAAGCCGTGATCCTCGGCATGATTCAAGAGGGCCTCGTTCCCATTCTTTTCGCGGAGGGCAGTTACGACAAACGGCTCGACATTGTCGCAGACCCTGATATTCCGGCCGGCAAGACGCTGTGGACATTTGATCGCACCGACCTCCGGGAAGTGAAGAAGCGTTTTGCTGGCTGGGCCTGCATCGGTGGTAACGTGCCTGCTTCCATGCTCATGTCTGCCGGGCCCGAAGACGTCAAGACCCACGTCCAGCGCTTGATTGACGATGTGGGGCGGGATGGCGGTTACATCCTCTCGACCAGCGCGCCGATGTACGATGCCAAACCAGAGAATTTGCACGCGCTCATCGAGACTGGCAAAAAATACGGAGTGTGACGAAACCAGGCGATCCAATGTTGCACAAAGCCCTGTTCGTGGCCCGAAATCGGATTGCAGGAAAGGTAGCCCATGGTCATTCGGGGGGCGGCAGTCTTCCCCGCAGCCAGACGACTCGAGCTACCCTTTCGTCACGGCTGGACGCGGGCTACAGCGCAGGTATTTGCAATGTCATTCGGCAAAGGTCACACGTGTAATGGCACAGGTTTATTCCATCGACGGAATTGTCCCGGTCATCGATCCCGCTGCTTTTGTGCACCCCACCGCAGTGCTCATCGGCGATGTGATTGTTGGGCCGCGCTGTTACGTGGGGCCGTGCGCCTGCCTGCGCGGAGATTTCGGACGCCTCATTATGGAAGAAGGAAGCAACCTGCAGGACACCTGCGTGATGCACAGTTTTCCCGGCGCCGACACGGTCGTCGAAATAGATGGTCACATCGGCCACGGTGCGGTCCTTCACGGCTGCCGCATCGGCAGGAACTGTTTGGTAGGCATGAACGCCGTCGTCACCGACGGAGTGATCGTAGGTGAATCCAGCTTTATCGCGGCAGCCGCCTATGTGAAAGCAGGCACCATAATCCCGCCGCGCAGCCTCGTGATTGGAGTGCCGGCGAAGGTGGTACGTGGGCTGAGCGACCAGGAAATCGAGTGGAAGAAGGAGGCTACGGCGGTCTACCAAGCCCTCGCGCAGCGGAGCATCGAGAGTCTGAAGGCGACTGAAGCTCGCACGACGGTCGAGCCAGACCGCAAGCGAATTTCCAACCTGCCCTTCGATCCGCTCTACCGACGGAAACAGGGACGATGATCAGCGGACAAAATGGCATGATCAGGTCGCGCCGGCGCTCGCGACGGTACACGGCACAAAGAATCATCGAGGACGCCAAACTGTCATGACAAGCGTACGAGGGGCACATGGATTCCAACTCACGGCTCCGGGAGTTGCTTTGGAGCTTTGCGATCTCCCACGGCTCGATCCCGGCTCGGATGAGGTGGTAGTCGAGGTCGCAGGGTGTGGCGTCTGTCACACCGATATCGCCTTCGCTTACGGTGATGTCCCTACCCGTCACGCGCTTCCCCTCATTCTGGGACACGAAATCTCCGGCCGGGTCGTCGCTGCAGGCGAGAATGCCGGTGCCTGGCTGGGGCAATCCGTGATTGTTCCGGCTGTGATTCCTTGTGGAGTATGCCCGGCGTGCCAGGCCGGGCGAGCAACGATCTGTCGCCAACAATTCATGCCGGGCAACGACGGCAATGGCGGCTTTGCCACGCACGTACTCGTGCCTATCCGTGGCCTATGTGCCGTGCCTGAACCTCTCCCCTCCGGTCTCACACTCGAGATGCTTTCGGTTGTCGCCGATGCGGTGAGCACACCCTACGAAGCGATTCGAAGGTCCCAACTCGGGGCGGAAGACGTGGTTGTGATCGTAGGCGCCGGCGGGGTTGGTGGATTCGGAGTGCAGATTGCTGCCGCGCTGGGTGCGGCTGTCGTTGCAATAGACAGAGACCGTGAGCGACTCGATCTGGCTGCGCGGTATGGTGCCGGGCTGGTGCTCGATGCCGCGTCGACGGAATTGAAGGGCTTGAAGGCGGCCGTACGTACCTTCGTTAAGGAATCCGGGCGGAAAGGCATCGGCTTGAAAATTTTCGAAATGAGCGGGACACCGGCTGGCCAGGCCACTGCTTTCGGCCTACTGGACTATGGGGCGTATCTGGGAGTCGTCGGCTTCGCATCGAAGCCGATTGAGATCCGCCTGTCGAACTTGATGGCTCTGGATGCAACCGCGCGCGGCAACTGGGGCTGCCCACCGGACCAGTATCCCGCCGCGTTGCAGATGGTGTTGGCGGGCAAAATCGCCCTCGCTCCGTTTATTGAATTGCACGCGCTCGAAGAAGCCCCGGCTATTCTCGAGGCAGTTGCAAAACATTCCGTTCGCCGTCGGGCAATCTTGAAGCCAGGCCAGAGAAAGGAGAAACAGTGAGCGGAGACAGCACGATGAAAAACCACAATCTCGTTGAGAACTTTTCTCCGCGAGAGATTCTCGTTGAACGGAGACCTGTGCGCGACCGCCTGGGCAAACCTGTCGAGGGTCTCCACAACCTCTGGATCACACTCAACAACCCGAACGAGCTTAATAGCTATACCACTTCCATGGCCAAAGAAGTAATTCTGGCCCTGCGCGAAGCAAGCAACGACCGTGCAGCGGTCGCCGTGGTTCTGACGGGGGCAGGGACACGTGCCTTCTGCAGCGGCGGAAACACACGCGAATACGCAGAGTACTACGCCGGTGCGCCAGCTGAATACCGCCAGTACATGCGCATTTTCAACGACATGGTTTCGACCATTCTGCAGTGCGACAAGCCAGTGATTTGCCGAGTGAATGGCATCCGCGTGGGCGGCGGCCAGGAAATCGGGATGGCGTGCGATTTCTCGATCGCAAGTGATCTCGCTCTCTTCAGTCAGGCCGGACCGAAACACGGCTCGGCTCCAGACGGCGGCACCACAGATTTTCTTCCCGTCTATATAGGAGTCGAGCGAGCCATGTATAGCGGAACCCTCTGCGAGACATGGAGCGCCCACCGCTTCTACTGGTTGGGTGGACTCACTCAGATCGTTCCTGCCTTGAAAGTCGACGGCCGATGGACGGCAAATCCCTTAGTTGTCACAGATCGCGTTTTAGACGAGTACGGACGCTTGGTACTCGGCGAATGGAAGACAGGACAGGCTCGCGAAGACGGTAAATCGCTGCTGGCCAAGGGCGCCATAGACCTTTCCATGCTCGACGATGCCGTCGAGCAGATGTGCACAAAACTTCTCCATACGATGCCCGACTGCCTCATAAAGACGATTGAGAGTCTCCGCAAGCACAAACTCGTGAATTGGGACAAGAACCGGGAGAGCAACCGCGCTTGGCTATCGCTGAACATGATGACGGAAGCCAATGCCGGCTTCCGCGCGTTTCATTACGGAACTAAGGATGAACGCGAAGTGGATTTCGTCCGTCTTCGTCAGCGGCTTGCTCAGGGTGCGCGCTGGAACGAGGAACTCATCGGCGAGATTGCTCCATGGGTCGTACAGCCCGCGAAGACTGTCAAGTAGTTCTGGAATCTGGTGGCGGGGATTCCTAAGTTTAGAAAGTAGCCGAATGGCCACAGTGACCGCCGTATCGCGCGCTGTCCCCCCCGCGATCATTGAGGTGCAGGGCTGAAATTCATCCGAAATTGCGAGGGTTTACCTCATGCCCAGTGAGAATCGAAGCATCATTTGCGCGATTGAAAGCGGAGTGGCAAGGATTACTCTGAATCAGCCACCTCTGAATATCATCGACATCCCGATGCTAGAAGAGATCCATAGCGCCCTCGCGCGAATCCATTCGGGGAATGAGGCGAAAGTTCTCGTCATCGACCATCAAGGAAAAGCCTTTTCGGCCGGGGTTTCGATCCGAGACCACACGCCGGACAAAGTATCTGACATGATTGAGAAGTTTCATGGAATGTTCCGCCTTCTTCATTCCCTCGCCTTACCCACTCTGGCGCTGGTCGACGGGATGGCTCTCGGTGGTGGGTGTGAACTAGCTACATTCTGCGATATGGTCATCGCCTCGGAGCGGGCCACTTTCGGTCAGCCAGAAATCAAGGTGGGAGTTTTCCCACCCGTGGCCGCGGTCGTCTTTCCGCACCTTGTCGGTCGGAACCGCACGCTGGAGTTGCTCCTGACCGGAGATGTCGTCGACGCTGCCGAAGCCAAGGCACTGGGCCTCATCAACAAGGTCTTCCCCACCCAGGAGTTTCACCAGAAGGCAGACGAGTTCATCGGCAAGCTCACATCGTTGAGCGCTCCTGTGCTGAAACTGACAAAGCGAGCGGTGGACCGGGGCCTATACGCGAATATAAGCGAGGCCATCACATCTGTTGAGGAACTCTACCTCGGCGAACTGATGCAGACGGAAGATGCTCACGAGGGTCTGAATGCCTATCTGGAAAAGCGCAAGCCGACCTGGAAGAACAAGTAGCGCTTCACGCAGTACACTGCGCCATAGGTAGTTCCTTGAGGAAGCAAATGGTGAAGCAGGCTAGAACAGGCTGGTCACCATAAATTTCATCGCATCGATGGATTCAGCACGCGACCGCACCGATTCTAATGCGAATGCACTGGGAGTTGCCGCAGTTTGAACCGCTGCAGCTTTCCCGTCGAGGTCTTGGGAAGTTCGACCACGAATTCGATCCACTTAGGGCGTTTGTAGCCGCCAATCTTCTGGGCGACCCAGTCCTTGAGCTCCTGGGCCAGTTCATCCCCGGGTAGGAAATCCGGGTTCAGAACCACATAGGCTGCTGGTTTGGTGAGTCCGATCTCATCCTCATGAGGGACGACCGCAGCTTCCCTTACGGCCGAATGCGCAACCAGCGTGCTCTCAACCTCGGGAGGGCTGAGCCACCGACCGTTGACCTTAAATACGTCGTCGGCGCGTCCGGCATGCCAAAAATAGCCGTCTCGATCCTGATAGCACTTGTCTCCCGTACGGAACCACGAACCCTCAAACGCTTCCTTGGTTTTCTCGGGCTGGTTCCAATAGCCAGAACAAATGGAATCCCCTTTGATCATTAAGTTGCCAATCTCCCCCGGAGCGACGGTGCGCCCGCTTTCATCGACGATTTTGGCCTCGTATCCGGGTACGATCTTGCCGATGGAGCCGGGCCTCACTTCTCCAGGGCGGTTCGAGATCACCGCCTGCAAAGTCTCGGTGGACCCCAGACTATCAAGAATCTCAACGCCAAAGCGCTGCTTGAAACGCTCGAACAGCAGCGCGGGGAGGGACTCACCCGCAGAAATCGCGTGACGTACGCTCGAAAGGTCAAACTCCTTCCCGTCCTCGCGCCGATAGGCCAGCAATGAGGCATAGCTCGTAGGTACGGAGAAAAACAGGGTGGGACGGTAGCGTTCGATGTTGGCGTAAATACCGGCCGGTGTAGGACGGGCCGGGGACAGGATCGTCGTGGCACCGCAGTACAATGGGAAATAACCGGAGTTCGCCAGTCCATACGCAAAGAACAAGCGAGCGACACTGTAACATCGGTCGTGATCGTTCATGCGTAGAACGCCCCTGGCGTACAATTCGGAGCACACGATCATATCGCGATGCCGATGGATGCACGCTTTGGGACCGCCGGTGCTTCCGGAAGAGTACAGCCAGAAGGCAGCAGCATCCTTGCTGGTGGGTTCTGCTTCGAGCCGGGAGGAGGAAACATCCATTGCCTGGCTCAAGGTAGGAAAGCGTTGGTTGGGCCGCCCGACGGCGACCACCTCACGCAGATGCTGGATATGTCCCGGTGATATCCCCTCTAATTGTGGCAACAAGGACTCGCTGACCAGAACGATACTGGCGCGCGTGTCCTGGAATAAGTATTCGTACTCGTGCTGTCTCAGCTGAGTGTTGACGGGCACCGCGACTGCGCCGATCTTAATGGCGCCAAGGAAGCAATACAGAAACTCCGGCGTGTCCTCAAGCGAGAGGAGCACGCGCTCTCCCGAACGCACACCCAATCGGCGAAGTGCGTTGCCTGCGCGGTTCGTGTGCTCCAGTAATTGCTGAAAGCTGATCCGCTCGTCGCCGCACTCAATCGCAGTACTTTCCCCTCTTCCCTCGAGCACATGGCGATCCACGAGGTGCGTGACAACATTCGCGGTTTCCGGCAGAGCGATCAAGGACTTTTGCACTGCCTCTGTTGTGTCCGTTCCATCACCAGCATACATTTTGCGTTCGGTATCCGGGCGCGAGCGCCAGCCATGAAAGACTCAGGTTATCCCCTCGGGAACGAGCCAATCCGGCCTCGTCATCCGTGTAGCCTTTGGCTACAGACTCTCGCGCCGTTCTGAAGAGTGCCGTGACTTCGGTCACAGCTCAGTGTGACGCGCGAACACGGAGTTCACACCCGCAGGCCGGGTGGGGTGCTAATGCTGAACTGACCCTGGCACCACACCTGGGACGCCCCGCCGGTGGCAAGGCGAATACGGCGCCCGCGTTTCGTGTCTGGAATTCAAGCTAGACAGACTCGGCTTACAGTAAGGGGAGGAACAAACCGCCGTCGACGATAACCGTTTGTCCTGTCATGTAGGACCCTCGCTCGCTGGCAACAAACAGCACCGCCTCGGCAATTTCAGCGGGTTGTCCGATGCGCTGAATTGGTTGCCTGGCGAAGACCTCCGAACTGCGCTGCTCGTCCTTCCAGTAATACTCACTCATCGTGGTTTGAATTAATCCGGGCGCGATCGCATTCACGCGCACGCCCAACGGCCCCAGTTCGAGGGCATAGGACTGCGTCATCATTATCAGTGCGGCCTTGGTCATGCTGTATAGGAGGCTGTGGAACTGCGGACGCAGGCCTGAGACCGACGCGATGTTAATGATAGAGCCAGAACCGCGAGCGCACATCGCCGGCGCAACCAGCTTCACCAATCGAAACGCGCTCTTTACGTTAATCTCGACCATCTTATCGAACTGGGCATCATCCATCTCGAGACACGGTCCATGTGCAAGGTTTGTCCCAGCGTTGTTAACGAGAATGTCGATAGGTCCAAACTCTCTGATCGTCCTTTCAATCATGCTTTCGATCAGGTCCAGCCGGCCGACGTGACAAGCAATCGGCTTCACGGAAGGACCAATTTCCCGCGCAACCTCGTCTAGCGTTTCCTGCTTGCGCCCGCAGATGACGACCTTGGCCCCCTCGCGGACAAAAGCTTCCACAATCGATCTTCCGATACCGCGGCTGGCCCCGGTCACAACCGCTACTTTGTCCTTGAGCATGCCCACGGTGAAAGCCTCTCCTACCTTCACTGTTGAAATGACGCGGAGTTGATTTGTCGAATAGTGCGGCGGGGGAGCGCTACTTCAATCCTGCAGTTCCTGGCCCCGACCGTCCCACGCTCATGGTAGCACCGCACCCATCGGTTCACTATTCCCCAGAAACAGGGATCGAGACATCGGAGAAATCGCAGCTTCCCGTAAGGGAACCATTGATCTGGCAAGAGGATCAAGAGTCCGCAGAGAAACCGAAGTGTTGGTAGTAGGAGGCGATCCTGCGGGCGCCGCCGCGGCGATTGTCGCGGCACGGAACTGTGCTGACACCATGTTGTTCCGAAGACAAGTTCGCTGGAATCGAAATGCCGGTGATCAAGCAACGCAGCGGCACAATCAAATGAACGGTGAAGCCGCAGCTGGGCGTGTTTTCATGCCCCGCATGTGTACATGATGGGACCCGGCGGAAATGAGTGATATGGATCACATGCAAAAGTGACAGACATCACTGAGGGGGCCGCGCCCGCCGCAGTATCTATCGTCAGTAGATCAAGAGGGCATCGTTCAATGGCATCGTCTGTTGTCTGCGCCGCACCGAACCGGCCGACCCCGGGGCGGCCGATTATTTTCAACCCCAGCATATGCAACGCCTGCAACACCTGTGTAACCGTTTGCCCCGAGGACGTGTTTATCCCCAACCCCCTGAAGGGTGAGTCTCCGATCGTCCTCTATCCAGAGGAGTGTTGGTACTGCGGCGTGTGCGTGGACGACTGCAATCGCACGGGCGCGATCCGGCTGAGTCAGCCGTTGCAACAGCGCGCGCGTTGGAAGCGCAAGGCCACGGGCGAACATTTCCGGGTGAGATGATCGATGAACGGCCACGGTGTTCTCGTCTGGCCATACCCCGTCCGCTACGAACAAGAGGATACGTACGAGACCGACGTGCTGATACTGGGCGGCGGCATCGCCGGAGTGTGGGCCGCGATCGCGGCGCGCCGCGCCGGGGCCAAGGTAACCATCATGGAGAAGGCGGACACGCGGCGTAGCGGCGCTGGCGGCACTGGCGTGGACCACTGGGGATACGCCGCCGATAATCCCTGCTCAAAGGTTACGCCGGCGGAAATGACCAGCGCGCTGGTTGAAAATCATTTTGGTTATCGCAACGGCATTTCCACCTATATCCACACATCGTCGGCGTACGAAACCCTGCTCGAGATGGAAGCCATGGGCGGTAAGGTGCGCGACACGGAAGATGAATTCAAGGGCGCGCCATTCCGTGATGATCTGAACAAGCTGTTGTTTGCTTATGATTACGATAATCGCTACTGCATTCGCGTCTGGGGCGCAAACTTTAAGCCGCTGCTACGCAGGCGATGCAAGCGCTTGGGCGTCGAAATCCTTGATCGCACGAGCGCCACGGCGTTGCTCACGGATGATGGCGCATATGGAGCTCGCGTCGTTGGGGCTGTAGGAATTAACTGTCACACAGGGGCGTTTGTGGTGGTACGGGCCAAAGCGGTAATTCTGTCCACGAACCGGCCGCAACGCATTTTCACGTTTTCATCTGAGCACCGCGGCACGGCCGCACACCGCGGGGGATCGAACGTGGGCAATGGCTACGCCATGGCGTGGCGTATCGGGGCGGAATTCACGCTAATGGAAAAAACCATCCGGTCGCCTTTCGCGAGCCCATACTCTTACCCACCTTATGGCACAGGCAATGCCATCAATACCTGGTATCCCTGCACAATTGTGGACGCGAAGAATAAGGAAGTGCCGTGGGTAGACTGCAACGGCCGGGTGCTTGCGACGGTTGACGAGCGGTGCCGTCCGGCGGTGGGGCAGAAGTTTTTCCTTATGGGAGGCGGCAACGCCTCACAACCCCATCCCGGATTGAAGAAGTACGCTGGACCCAAACTGATTCTGGACCTCGAGTCGCGCATGATGAAGGGCGAGTTCACGCTGCCGTTCTATGCGGATCTGACCGGCATGCCGTGGTATGAACGAAAAGCGATCTGGGGCCTGATGGTCGGCCAGGAAGGCAAGACCCGCGTTCCGATCCTTCAGACGTACGAGGCATCGGGATTTGACCCAGCGAAAGACATGCTTCAATCGTACGATTTTCTCCGCGGGCAGGGCATGAGGGAATTCGTCGCGCCGCAGGAACGGACATTTGGCGAGATCGGAGTAGCCGGGGGCCTGCTGACTGACTGGGACCTGATGTCCAATATTCCGGGGCTGTTTGGAGCCGGCGACCTGCTGTTCGCCAGTCAGGATCACGTCAACGCGGCAACAACGGGGCGATACGTGGGCGCACGGGCCGCGCTGTATGCCCGCAGGACAGTCCACGGCACGCTCGACCCCGGGCAAATCAAACGAGAGAAGAAACGGGTATTGGCACCACTTGTTGAGGCATCCGATAGCATCGACTGGAAGGAGCTGAATATCGGCATCGCTCGCGTGATGCAGAACTACTGCGCCGAATTGAAGAACGAAGAGCTGCTTAACCTGGCTGAGACCTGGCTGGCCGACATCGAACAGAATGAAGTGCGCCGGGTGTCCGCAGGCAACCCGCACCAGTTGATGCGGAGCCTGGACGTGATTGACATTCTGACGTGCGCGCAGATGATCGTGCAGGCTTCAAAGGCAAGGAAAGCTAGCAGCGAAGTGCTGAGCTTCAGCCGCATCGATTATCCGGAGAACGATCCTCCCGAGTGGCACAAGTACATTGTGATTCGGGGCGACGGAAGCGGCCGGGTGCAAGCAACTAGCCGCCCGCTCGGCTTCTGGGGCGATTATGAAATGAATTATGGCCCGCGTCACGCGGAGAACATTGCAGCGATGCAAGGCACCCGAGCTAGCACAGCAACGTAGATCCGCACATACACGAGCCCTCGAACGGGCCGGAAGGTCAAAATGGAAATTCCGGGTGAGGGGGATCGAAGCATGAGGGAAATCGCAGCCTCTCGTAATGCAATCATTGAACCGGCAAGAAAGACAAGAGTCTGCAGAGAAACGGAAGTGCTGGTAGTCGGCGGCGGTCCTGCGGGTGTGGCCGCGGCAGTTGCCGCGGCACGCAATGGCGCGGACACCACGCTGATCGAGCGCTATAACCATCTCGGCGGCATGGCCACGGGAGGCCTGGTCATCCTCATCCCCCACATGAGCGCAGGTACTACCGAGCAGGAAGTTGCGGGAATCTGCCAGGAGATTGTGGACCGGTTGGATGCGATTGGCGGGGCCCGCCATCCAAATCGGAAACTTCTCGGATCGGCCGACAGCGAGGTGATCCGGAAGCTCAAGCATTACCACGATTTCGTGGTGGACGGCCGGGTGAGGATGAGCGTCATCGTGGACCCGGAGCTCTTGAAATGTGTCCTCAACGACATGATCGAAGAGGCGGGCGTGAAGCTCTATCTACATTCCTGGGGAAGCAAAGCGATCGTCGATGGCACCAAGGTCGAAGGAGCTGTTTTCGAGAGCAAATCCGGCCGGCAGGCCATCCTGAGCGAGCGGACGATCGACGCCACAGGCGATGGCGATATCTTTGCATCCGCGGGAGCGGAGTTCGAAGACGCTGTGGATCACTCTCTCAGGAGCGGCATGCTCGCAGTTGTCTTCCGCCTGGGAGACGTCGACTATCTGAAGTTCAGCGAATTCCGGCAGTCCGAACCCGTGGCCCACAAAGCAATCATGGACGAGATCCGGGCCGTCGGAGGCTTTCCCTTATTGCCACTCGCCACTCATCGAGATGACCAGGTCTGGGTCAACAACTGGGTCCCCGGAAATGACTGTCTCAACGTCGAGCACCTCACCTCCGCTGAAGTGAAGGTGCGCAAGGTCATGCTGAAGGCCCACGAGATTCTCAAGAAAAAAATGCCCGGCTTCGAAAAGTGCTTCATCCTCGACACCGCCTCCCAGATAGGGACGCGCGGCAGCAGGCGTCTCCTCGGAGAATACGTGGTCACCGCACAAGATCTGCGCTCCGGCACTGTGTATGATGACACCATCGCTGCCATTCCCCGTTTCACCGAGAATCTCTCCTCAAGAAGTCCCAATCGATGCATTCCCTACCGTTCTCTGGTGCCGCGCACGACGGAAAGCCTTCTCGTTGCCGGCCGCTGTTTCTCCTCGGATGTAACGGCCAACGACGTCCTCAACCTCATACCGTTCTGCGTGCAAATGGGTGAGGCGGCGGGTACGGCCGCAGCGCTGTCTCTCAAGAATCACGTCAGTCCGCGGCAGGTGAATTACAGGACGCTTCAGAGCCGCTTGCTCGCCCAAGGCGCTTGGCTGCCGAAGGAAGTGCGAGGGGCAGAAACCGAAGTCAAAGGCGCTCACCCCGTTTCGCGCTAAAGCGCTCAATGTATGAGGCGTTCAGGTTTTTGGCGCGAGGTAACGACGATCGGACAACATTTCATTTAAAACATGGTGCAGGCGAAAGGAACGGCAGGCGCTTCCCCCAATAGCGTGCACCAAGCGGATGCAGGCATCGCAAATCTCCGGGGTCACCCAACTGGCTGAGTCTGCCGCTTCGCGCACGCGATATGGGCTCGGCATTCTCACATTAATTTACGCGGTCGGCCAGCTTGACCGGCAGGTCATCAGCCTCCTTCTGGAAGGCATCAAGAAGGACATGCACGTTTCGGACACAGTGCTGGGCTTGGTTTCCGGCTTCGGTTTTGCGACCCTTTACGCGATCTCTGGTGTCCTCGTATCGCGCTGGGCCGACCGCGGCCCCCGGCGCGCAATCATCGCAGGCGGGCTCTTGCTTTACAGCTTGATGACAGCGTTCGCGGGCTTTTCTCGCAACGTCGTCCAGCTCGCCGCCTCGCGTGTGGGCGTCAGCATCGGCGAATCCACTGGGCTCGCGCCGTCGACTGCCTTCATTTCCGATTCTTACCCGAATGAGAAACGCGGGCGCGCGCTCGCCATCTTTGCCGGCGGATCTTATCTTTCCACGTTAGTCGGCTTCCCCATTGCTGGCTGGATCAATCAGCACTATGGCTGGCGGCCTGCCTTCATGGCGGCCGGCCTGCCCGGGATTGTCCTCGCGTTGCTTCTGCGATTCACCGTTACCGATCCGCCGCGCGGTGGTATGGAGGCAAGAGGTGCTGACACGAGCTTCATTCCTCTCCGGGAAACATTGCAATTCCTCGCGCGTCAGAAATCTGTAGCGTTCCTCTACGTCGGTTCCATATTTACGGGATGGACGCTATTTTCCATGACGATCTGGGAGCCTACATTTCTAGCGCGGGTTCATCATCTGACGTCGCTGCAAATCGGCGCCTACACGGGACCTATCCGGGGAATCGCAGCGCTTAGCGGCTCAATCGTTGGCGGCTTCGTTGCCGATCGGGCCGGTGGGCGCAGTCACCAACTGAAGCTGCTAGTGCCGGTGCTCGGTTACGTACTCGCGTGCCCGACGATGCTCGTCTTTCTGTTCACGTCCAGTTTGCGGATCATGTTCCCGGTGATGGCAGTGAATTACTTTCTGATTGCCTTTCCGACGGGCGCGATGTGGGCCACATTGCAGTCTGTGGCGAAGATTCGAATGCGCGCGCTTGCTTCCGCATTTCTCCTCGCTTTCGCCAATTTCGTCGGACTCGGGATTGGCCCGCTGGTCACGGGAATGCTAAGCGATCATCTGGAGGTCACAATGGGCCCGGAGGCAATTCGCTATTCTTTGATCGTTCCGTGCCTCACGAGCGCAATCGGCGGCGTACTGATGTCTGTCGCCGCGTTCTCCGTCGAGAAGGACCAGATGCGCGCCCTCGAGCCCTAGCTCGCCTAACTCCGGATTGGTCGGGTTGCCGGACATATCTTCTTAGTGCGTTAGTCGGGCATTGCGCGGCAGGGGATCGTCGGCAGTTGCCCTTCAATTGCGCGACCATAGTTTCCAAAAAGATTGCCCCCGCTAGGGAGTATGCGAACCGGCGATTCTGAATTGCCGGGAGACGAAAATGCAACTCAAGGCCATCGCAAAAACCAATGACAAACGACGAAGGTCGCCGCCATGGGCTTACATCGCGATCGGGGTGACTAATAGACTCCGTACTCCCGGGTGGCGTCCACCCATACTTTCACGAGATGTGGGTCGCATTCATCCATCGAGGAGTTGGGGGCCATGATGAAACCGCCGCCCTGGCCCAGGATTTCGCAATACCTCTTGGTCTGCTCGCGAACCTTTTCCGCCGGTCCCACTTGCAGCAGCGAGACCGGAAAACAGCCGGAGATTGACATCACACCACCGGCAATTTCCTTCAGCTTGGAAATATCCGTACTTTGGAAATGGCCGGTGGTCTTCCCCTTGGGCAATTCCAGGAGGTAGTGGAGGCGCTCATTCCACACGCCCTCATAGAACAGCGCTGGCATGAGACCCGCATCCACCAAATCGTGCACCAGCCCTTTCAATTGCGGCCAGTAAAACCTCTCAAACTGCCGCAGGGACATGAATCCATCCGACCCCCGGTGCAGAGGAATGAACACGAATTTGCCGCCCGTTTGCCGGCAGGATTCGATGGCTGCCTCGGCGCAGATGCGCCGCGCTTTCTCTTCGGCCTCCAGCAGCTTGTCTGGACGCCGGTGCATGTCCAGAAAGATGCCACGCATGCCTCGCAGGGTGTCACTCATGAAGTCAAACGGCGCCAAGGCGAAAGCTCCCATCCCAGAACCGACTCCCATCGGGAAACCGAGGGCGACCATGCGTTCCGCACGTTTCCGCATCTCCAGAATTCTCTCGGATTGGAATTTCGCCACGCGTGCAAGAACCTGCAGGGATGCGGCCAGGTCGGGATGGCTGAGCGCCATCGCCAAGCCCCCGAATGCCGGATATCCGGTCACCAGCATCGAAAGCCGGGGCAGGTAGGCCAGCCCCTCGAGTTTCTCGTACGTTCGCGGCAACAGAGTCCGCAGCGTAAAGTTCGTCGGGTCATCGAGGAAGTTATCGTAGTCCTCGGCCTTCATATACTCGCCCTCAACGTATTGCATGGGTTTGTCGTCCGGCAATCCGTAGCCCGGCCATCGCGTTTGCCGGTCCCCCAACATGACGCTGGTGGCGGAGACGAAATAACCCAAGCCCGCCGCCATGTCCGGCGCGAAATAGAGAGTCCACTTCTCCAGCAGCTCTTGCGCCAATTCGGGGTTATTGTCCAGCTCCCGGTGGGTGATTCCGCCCAACTTGGCCAGCATGTATCCAAAGTTCAGACGGATCGGGATGCGATCCGGCTTTCTCAGCTCATAGGCATCCATCAACCGCTTGCGTCTGGCGAGAAGCAGTTCTTCAGGCGTCTCGGGCATGCGAGTTCCTTCGGGTTGGCTTCCACTTAGCTATTGCTTGGCCGGCGCCATCATACCAGCATAGATTCGCCCTATAACTTCGAAAACGGAGAGCATTCGTTCGACTCAAGTGCAGAGGCTTTGAATCATCGTCGCGTAGTGCCTGAGAACTTCTGTAAAAGGGAAAATCAAGAAAAACGCTTCGCCTACGACCAGATTGTTTTTGCCTTTGCTCCAAAACTTAATCAAATCCAGTTCCGGGACAGCAAATGACCATAGTCCTACGGAGATGCATCTCTGCTGCTCGTCTTATTGAGAAATCCAGGCCGATTGCAACTTGCGCCTGCTAGCTGAGTTTAGCCGCGTGCTTGCGGATCTGAGGCAAGCGATACCAAAGCAGATAGACGCCGATATATATAAACACAAGCCATACGAGTCCAAAGAAGCCCAAGAAGGGCAACCCGATCCACGGGCTAGCATAGGGAGTGATGAGCACCCCTTGAGAAGGCAAAGAGGGTTTGGGGCGGGAGCCGAAGTCTACGGAAGTCACCGCGTGAGCAGCAGCGAATTGGTCGCCGCCATTATACGTGGCCTCGACCGGATATGTTCCATACCGCCGGTCCTGCAATGAAAATTGAGCTTTGCCCTCGGGGTTCGTTGCGCGGTTTCCGTAGTCCAGCTTGCCAAAGGACGTTTTCACTGAGAGACCGACCACCTGATAGGGGAGTGGCTGACCTTTGGCATCGAGCAGCGTCGCGGTTATAACGAACGTGGGAGGAAGGGCCTGGGCGCGATCCTTGGATTCGACTGGAAGCCACCCGAACAGGCGGCCATAGAGTCTGTCCACGCCAGATGCCTCGGGCGCGCTGGGTTGTGTCTGTTCAGCTCCACCGCTCGTTGGGGCGGGAGTCGCCACTTGCTTCCACTCCAGTGACAACGTAGTCGCCTCCGGCTGCTTCGCCTGTCGTTTCTGATCCGCTCGGGCGTAGCCGGCACCGAAAAGCAAGCATGCGATCAAAATGATGGTCGTCGTCGCGATTGAGCCCAACCGTTGAGGAGCAGGCTGGGGAGCCGGCGCCACGGCGGGTTCCACCTGAGCTTCATCGTGACGCGTCTCCCAGATGGAAACCATCGGAAACAATTTGGTGAACACCATATACATGAGCAAGAAAGCAGCCGCTCCTCCGAAAGTGATGGACCATTCCACCCAAGTGGGACGATAGTGGACCCAATTGAACGGAAGGGGTGGATTGAACGGGATGTCACCTCTGTTTGTTTTGGGCAAAAAGGGAGCAGTAAGCGTGGGAACGACGATGAGAAAGCGCTTGGCCCCGGCAGCAAGGACAATCAAGACGGACGCCACCGCCACTACCGAGGGAGTGAACCTCCGGAGTCGTTTCAAAGTCAGGACGCCCGCGATCATGATCAACGGAATAACGATGAACGTAGCCTGGGTGACCCACATCATCACAGCGTAGTCACCGAAGAACAGCTGATGCAACAACACTCTGTCCGGCGCTTCGACCTTATATACCGAGGTCAAATACTCGTTGATGGTGAAATAGAGATACAGCAAAGCGAATGTGACGAGCAGCATTCCCAGATTCCGGAAATGGACTGGCTTCAGATAATCTTCCAAGTGGAGCACGCGCAGAAGGATGTACATCGAAAGCACAACGGCCGCCGTCCCAGAGTAGATTGCACCCATGACGAAGTAGGGTCCAAAAATGCTGCTGTTCCAGCCCGGTCGCAAGGTCATCGCGAAGATCCACGAAACAACGGTATGCACTGAAACCGCCAGCATGATCATGAGGATCGCCATCCGCGAAATGCACTTCTCAAGCAGCTGTTGTTCCGCGGCGCTGCCGGTCCATCCAAACGTAAGCGTGCGATATAGCTTCCGGCGCCAAGCCGAAAGCTCCTGCCGCTCAGACAGCAGAGCCAGATCCGGAATCATGGGAAGATAGAGATAAAGGGCGCAGCCGGCCAGATACGTACTTATCGCAATCACGTCCCAGAGGATCGCGGATTGGATGCGTCCGTGGATGAACAAATACCCCATCCTATCCGGACGGCCCAGATCGATGATCACCATGGGCCCGCCGACGCACAAAGCGAACACGGTGATGGCTTCAGACAACCGGGTGATCGGATGGCGCCACCCGGAATCGGTAACCCGAAGAATGGCTGAGATCAGAGTTCCCCCGTAACTGATCCCGGTGAAGAAGACAAAGTTCGCGATGTACAAGCCCCAGGAAATTTGGTCGCGCATTCCGGTGACGATCAGGCCATAGCGAAGCTGCTCTATGTAACCGTAAAGCCCCCAGAGCGCGACAACGGAAAATATTCCGAAACACACATAAAATCGCCACGACGTATGAGTAAGGACGCGCAGCAAATTGGCTTCTCGGTCGGAACTCATGCCTTTTACTCCTCATCCTTCGGACTTAGGTTCACCTGGCGCAGCATACTTGCGATTGACGGGGGGCAAGTAGTACACACGCGGGTCCGTGCCCAGTTCTTCGAGCAGGCGGAAGCCTGCACCTTGTTTGGTGACCTGAGAGAACTGGATGGTTTCGCCCTTGCTGTTTGTGACGGCGTCCTCATATTCGTCACCACAATAAATGGCGCCCATGGGACATCCCTCGGCGCAGGCCGTCAGTCTTCCCGCGCGCAACATCTCCGGGCAGAAGTCACACTTCTCGACAACACCCTTCCGATGGGGCCATCCTTCTTCCATCGAATACTTATGCGAAAGCTCTTGCGGCGTGTGGGGCGGTTCGCTCCAGTTGAAGGAACGCGCTCCGTACGGGCACTGGGCGATGCAGTTCCGGCAACCGATACAACGATCCTGATCCATCATGACAAGCCCATCGGTGCGCTTGAAGGTAGCTCCCACGGGGCATCCACGCACACAAGGAGGGTTGTCGCAGTGCATGCAGGGCCGAGCCACGTAATAGGGCCCGGCTTCCGGGTTGTCCACCACCTCATAGACCCTGATCCATTGCTGCATCGGGGGGACAAAATGCATCGAATTGCAGGCCTGCGTGCATTTCCCGCACCCGTCGCATTTGGCCAGATCGATTACCATCACCCACTTCTGATTGGTGGGCGCGACCGAGCGGCTCGGCAGCACCTGGTCAAAAGTCTGCGCGAGAACATCTTTCGCGATCAGCGCGCCTGCGCTTCCCGCCAGTAGCGTCCTGAAGAGACCTCGACGTGATATCGACATGTCGGCTCCTCACTGCGTGACGATCATTTTCATATTCATGTCATCGTGGCCTTTGCCACATTTGGCAAGACATTCGATCTGATATTCGCCCGGCTTGCTCGGCGCAACCAGTACGAATTGATTCATCCCTTCCTTCAGGCAAACGTCCCAACCCTGATCCTTCAGTCCCTTGACGCTGAATGTGTGAACGCAGCCGGGATATTTTGGATCGGTCTCAGTTCCCTTTTGCGCGGTGATCTCAAACTTAATCACCTCGTTCGCTTTCACCGTGATGACGGGCTCCTTCTGCCCGGGAACCTTAAATTTGTTATCGTGTGTGGCGGTTATCTGGATCACGCGAGGCGCCTGCGCGAGTGTGTATACCGACGGAACGATCATCGCGAACAGCACGAACAGCGAAACCCACGAAGCCAACCGGTATCCCCTTCCGAGCCGCCCAAACGATGTGATTTGTTTCGTGCATCCTTCAGTTCGAGTTTTCTTGGTTTCCATCACCGCATTCCTCCTTAGGTCAGATAGTTAGTTCGCTTCACACTGAGATATTCGTTCATTAGGCAGTCTGGTGCAGTGCGTGAAGGCACAATTCATTGTGATGCGCATCACAAGCCGGATAGCACTCATCAAAAGGGGGCACGATATCGAATAGCGGATCAATTTCAAAAAAGTAGCTTGTATCCACGGGGTTGTTTTTTTGGCGGCCGCCCAAAAAAAAGCGGCTGTCGTCTTATCCGACCGAAACCAAACTGACCCGAATTGAACATCCGTGAAGCTGTCTCTCAAGAAATCGAGCTGTACCATGCGGCTCCAACCTAAAACGAATACGGAAGGGCAAGCGTTACGTTGTTCACATTAAAGTCTTGCCCTCGAAACGAAGATGCATCCTAATTTTGGAGCCACCACATCATTTCAGAAGATATAGCGAACCGAGAAGGTCGCGGTACTACCGTTGAAATCTGGCGCCCCTGTCGGCTCAAGCGCATAAGTCCCGCCGGTGATGGGAACACTGGTATTTGTCGGCGTTTTGGAATTGTATCCGTAATAATTCCACTCGGCCTTGTAGCTCAGGCCCCTGTAAGCGTCGAATTGGATCGAAGCGAACGGCTTCTGGTAATTGAATGCCAGCGTGCCGCCGGGTTGCAGCGGATCCAAGGGCAGGAGCCCGGGCCCCACCACCGGATTGAGAATCCCCGAGCCGCCGCCGACGAATGTCGCGGCATATCCGAGGCTCATTGTGACTCGCTTCACCGGTTTGAACATCACGTCGCTGTACGCGTAATGCTGCTTACTGGAATAGAGCTCCGTTCCACCCTGAAGGTTATCCGGCGTAGTATTGCCGAGGGCGCACGACCCCGGTCCCGTCGACGGAAACATTGGCAGCCCGATTCCACTATTAAGGTTCGTCATCGACCCGAAACCGTCGTTGAAACAAACGTAGTTCTGCAACTGGAGATCGGTGAAATTATATCCGACAGTGAAGGCAAACTTGGAATCCGGCTTCGCCAGCATCAGGGAAATACTGTACGTCCGGCCGTGCTCGAGGTCGTTGACTTGATAGACGTTGTCGCGGTTCTCGTGAATATCAGCCGCAGCGTCGATGGTCGCCCACGTCCGCGGTCTATAATTCACGTGAACCTTGTAGCTCTGGATTTGCCGCGGCCAAATTCGCGTGTAGGAGTAACTGTTATATCCGAATTGGAAATCGCTATTGATTCGCAGCGTATCCATCGGCCGCCACGTCAGGCCAACGAGAGCTACGTGCTCGTCGATCGTGAATACCTGGCGAGGCACATTAAGAGCCGAACTTATCGTAGCAGCAGAAGCAGCCCATGTAACTGAGCCGTCCCCATTTTGGGTGCACGTGCCACCAGCAGCGGGTTTAAAAGTGGTCGTCCCCGTGTTGTATGGGCAACTTCCGCGGGCGGCAAAAAAGTCATTTGCCGCCGTGCCGCCGGCCCCGCCGGGGTAATAGATATCATCCAGCGTTTGACTGCCAAAGGATTGGCTGATTCGGTTATTCTCGTACATATAACCGATTCGACCGGTGATGCGGTTTGTCAAATCGGCTTCGAGTTGGATGGTGTTCGATAGCCGTCTTTGTCCCAGGAAGTTCTCCGACACGGTGGTTGCAGCGTCAGCGGCCGCTGTCGAAGTTGCACTGACGCTACCGGACGAACTGTAACTCTGGTGCTGCGGGCAGGTCGGCGAAAGGTAGATGGGTGCCGTCGCCGTGCCGGTGTTCGGGCAGATACTGGCAAATGTCGGCACTGTCGGCCCGGGAGCAATCCCCGGGAGCGCAAACTGTGCTATTGGCAGCAGTATGCCACTCTGGCCGGCCACCGAGAGTTGCGCGGCGAATAGATCCGTGGTCGTCTGGGGATTGCTTCCAGGATTTTGCCATTGGTCATAATGGACGGAATCGAGGAGCCGAAGTTTTTGGGTTAACGAATAAATGGCAGACCAATTCGCATGCACAAAGATTTCGTTGGCGCTTGCCGGACCTGAAACGATGGAGTCGCGAACCTGACTTGTCGTCGAGGCCGTCCATTCGTTTATGGAATCGTAGAGGTTCGCGGCTCTATTGGTGCTGTTACTGTAGCTGGCTGAACCCGACATCTCAAGCTTTGGGACGTATGTGGACTGAAAGCTCAGCCGCTCCGTGGGCATGAAATTCCGCGTGGGGGAAGTCCTCGTATACGCCTGGACCATCTTGCAACCCGCGTTTGCCGCTGTGAGACCGCCCGCGGTGACTGCGTTGCTTCCGGTTGCGTTGTTTACGTAACCTGTGGACAGGAACGGCGTGGCGCAAGGGACGGCCGCTAGGCTAGCGGCGCCGGGAGCGCCAGTACTAGTAAGAGTCGTCCCAGCAGCAGTCCCCGTAGGTGCGTAGTACCAGTTGACTCCCATGTTCACGGGCATTGTGCCGGGGAATTGACTTGATTGGACTAGAAATGGCGTGTTGGCAAGCGAGTCGCTGGTATCGTACTTGTTCCATTCAAGGAACTGATCGTAGGAAATTGTGGTCTTCGGCAGGACATTGAAATCCACGCCCATACGATACGCGTCCGTCGTCTCTTCGAAATTCTGCGCCATCGGGATTTCGACGGTGGCGTCTTCCGTCGTGAGCGAAGGCCCCTCCTCCACATGGCGCGAATATCCGAGCCGGAAGCGCACGCGGGATTGCGGCAGCAGCGTCAAATCGTAATCCTGCATGCGATGCACGAGATCGAGTGAATGCGGCGAATTCGTAGAGGCGAACGAGGGATTGGTGATCGCGAACGTGGAAGGGGCGCCCGCCGGGGCGATCGGGACCGGGTTTAATGGATTCGCCAGCAGGTTGTAATCCCAGAAATACTTGTCGCGGCGGAACACCAGCGAAAATTCATACCACTTATTCTTTTCGATCCGCAGGCGCGAGACGTCGTTCGGATCGCCGCCATAGCCGAAGTTGCTGAAGTTGAGGTTGTCGAAGAGGAGCCCCTGGTGGTTGAGGGACCTCATGTTCAGGGTGTAATCGAGCAAACGCGGGCCGGAAGCCAGATCCACGAAGGTGTCATACGTATTTTGGTTTCCGTTGATCCAGCTTCCCCGATAGCCAAGCTCAACCGTCTGCTCGACGTTATAGTTACCAGAGTCGACTCCCTTGACTTCCTCGGAGTTATCCTGGGCGCGAGAAGCAGGCGAGAAGAAAAGCGCTGCAACCACTACGAGCAGGCCGAGCGGCCTAATACCGAAGCGATCTCTCATGATTTTTCACCCCGCCGATTGAGACTTGTAATTCCTATCAGGGAGTTCCATGACTTGACTTGCTGCGCCTCCCACATTGGCAAATATTCTCCTGTTCAACCTATCGGAAATATATATCGCTAAAGTTGGATCCGTGGATTTGCGTGTGGCATTCTGTGCACGCCTGTATGTAGATAGCGTTGTTCGGAACCGGACCATTCATCACCGCAAAACCAGTTGGCTGGCCGTTGTTGCCTGCTGTCGTCATGGGTCCGAAGTGGGCTGCCGTGTGGCATTGCAGGCAGAGCAGGTTGACCTGACTGTACTTCAGCATGTGAACATTTGCCCCACCGTGCGGGATATGGCAGGTCGCGCATCCTTCCAACTTTACGGAACAATGTGGGAACACGAAGGGCCCCTGCTTGTCCTTGTGGCACTTGAAACAGACGGCATCCCCGTTATCTGAGGTTCCGACTTGCCGCACCAAATGGTCTGACTCCCAAACTCCAGCCGTTCCGTGCTGTTGGTGACAGTCGGTGCACTGGATCAGGCCCTCATTTACACGATGGTGAAATGGCATATTGAATTGGGATTTCTGCTGCAGATGGCAGCCGTAGCAAAGTTCCGGCTGGGCCTTGATCAGTAACTTTTCTTTCGTTGCCGCGTGGTGCGGCGAGTGGCAGTTGATGCAGCTTACGTCGTTCTGCCGGTGGAAGGAATTCGGGCTGTTGAGGTGACTTGGACTGGAAGCATGGCAGGTGAGGCAGCGTTCGTTTACCATCTCCGGGGTTGTGTTTTTCGATTCGAAGTCAAAAATCAGCTTCTTCGCCTCGGGATTTTTCGTATCGGTGCGCTCCGCTTCCAATTCTGCGTCGGCGTGGGCTTTGCCCGAACCGTGACACCCATCGCAACCGGTGCTGGCACTCGTTTTGTGTACCCCTTGAGGGACCTCATCGTACGTGCCCGAGTGGACGGTTTTCATAACGTGCTCACTCGATTCCTTGTGGCAATGAAGACAAGCCTGAGTTCCTGTCAACGTGCTCGTATCGGCCTGGGCGGCCGCTTGCCCGGAAACGGACGTGCCTACTGCTGCGGCCGGCTCCTTTTGGGCGAAAGCAACACCGGCTCCCAATTGCAACAGGGGCAGAGCCAGCAGCCAAACCCACCTGCGGAGCTTCTTAGGATACTTTGTCATTGGCTCACCCATTTTCTTCATTCGGGATTACCTCTCATCCCGGCTATATACCAACAAGACCCGACAAAAGCCAGATATCTTCACGACAAACTGTACGCCTCTTCTTAAACCAGAGCCTTGCAGATCCGGGCCCGAAACAAAAAGCTTCAGCCGTGCCCACCCACGACCCACCTGACGACTTCGAACAAAAGCGCAACTGCCATCACGGCAGCCAATAGCCACAACCAGAATCTCTTCTGCCCATTCGAGCCAGCTTGGTTGTCCTTTGTGTTCGGATTGCTCAAACTGCAGCCCCCGTCACCCGCAATAAGGCATACACGAGAGGGGCCACAATCACTCGATGAGTTAATCTCGACCTAACTTACTGTGCCAGCGTGGGTTATTGCGTTGTGACTTACACTGAGCAGGCTGGGAATCTTCTTGCCCTCTTGTGCCAAAACTGCACAGATAGACGCGCAACCCAGCCAAGTGATTCAAAAAGAAGGGGAAACGGCGGAACTGGGCGGGTGTTCAATTTTTGAACAGAAAACTGTTTCGGGAGCTTCAGTTTACAGCTCGCCCTTCATCGCTACGCAACGGTTCAGTCTCCAAACCGTGTTCCCGCAACTTGCGGTAGAGTGAGCCTCGTGACAATCCCAATAGTTCAGCCGCTTGCGACTTGTTGCCGCTAGCAATCCTCAACGCTTGGCGGATCGCAAATTTCTCCATACTCACCAGAGAGCAATCGGCAGCAACCCCGACGGACGCGGCAGCCGGCGGTGCCTGTGCGCGCAATAGCGGACTAATATCACGTTCTTTGATCACCTGAGGATTCTCTGTTGAAACAGCCACAGCGCTTTCGAGAATGTGAGAGAGTTCACGGACATTGCCGGGGAACGAATAGTCCAATAGTGCATCTACTGCCCCTCGGTCTAGCGAAATATTCCGGCCATACCGTTGGGTAAATTGTTGCAGAAAATGTTCGCTCAACAAGTACAAGTCTTCGCGTCGCTCCCTGAGAGGAGGCACTTGAATCACGATGGTCGAAACCCGAAAGAATAGGTCCTCTCGTAAGCCGCTGCCCGCGACTTCGGCCAAGGGCCGGTTGCAAGCAGAGATAGTCCTCACGTCCACGTGCAGGGCGTTTGTCCCTCCCACCTGGCGGACCTCTCCGCCTTCCAGCACCCGCAGGAGTTTTGCCTGCGCTCCGAACGGCAAATCAACGATTTCATCCAGAAAAATCGTGCCGCCATGTGCCGCCTGGAAGAGCCCGACGTGGTCCGCCACCGCGCCGGTGAATGCACCCTTGCGATGGCCGAACAATTCGCTTTCCGCAAGCTCGTGGGGAATTGCCGCACAGTTCACGGGAATGAAGGGTCGCGCTTTCCGAGGGCTGGAACGATGGATCGCTCTGGCGAGCAATTCCTTTCCTGTTCCTGTCTCCCCCACGAGCAGCACCGGCGCCGCACTCTGCGCCGCCACCTGAGCGCGCCCGAGAACACCTCGCATTCCAGACGACCCCGCAACGATCTCCTCGAAGGGTGACCCGCTCGCATTATGTCCTTCGAGGTGTGCGACCCGTTCCTTAAGCTCGTAAAGCTCCATTAGCCGCGAGACCCTCTTGAGTATTGTTTCGCTATCAAAGGGCTTCGTAATGTAGTCTTCCGCTCCGCGTTTAATGGCCTCAACCGCCGTTTCAATGGTTCCGAATCCTGTCATGAGGATTACACTGACGTCTGGACGGGATTGGCGGACATAATCCAAGACACCAAGCCCATCCACGACCGGCATTACCAAGTCCACTAGTGCGACGCGAATCTGTTTTTCGCGAGATAGCACAGCTATGGCTTCCGTGCCGGAGAGCGCCGCGTGTACAGAGGGGTACCGCTGTCGCAGAATCTTGGCAAGACTCGTCGCCAGAACTTCGTCGTCGTCAACTACCAGGATTCCAAGAGTTTCTTCGACGAATGGCGTGCTCATGTGTGCACCTCCGTGGCCAAGGTGCTAACCGTGGAGCCTTCCCTAAGGAGGGGGATTCGTACCGTCACCCGCAGCCCTCCCTCCTTTCGATTCTGAAGCTGGATGGTGCCATTGTGTTCTTCAACAATGTTCTGTGCGATGGCAAGCCCGAGGCCTGTGCCTTTTCCAGCAGGCTTGGTGGTGAAGAAAGGCTCAAAGATCCGCGGCCAGAGCAAGTCGGCTATTCCGGGGCCGTTGTCGTCCAGGTTGATTTCAGCGACTCGGTCGGCCTGGACATGGCCGCGGATGTGAATCCGTCCTCCGGTGGGAATTGCATCCGCGGCATTACTGAGTAGAGCAGAAAACATAGCTTCGAGGTGATTTGGGTCGCCGAGGATTCGAGAGGAGCCGAGTTCCTCACATTCCGTTTGTAAGGTTGCGCGTTTCAAGTTCAAACTCGGTCGAAAGAGCGTCAGCACCGCCTCGATCACTTCGTCGAGCGCGATGGGTTTCTGCTGCAAGCGAGGCCGACGGCCGAACTGGAGCAGGTTCTGCACGAAAACTTGGCAAAAACGGATGCGCTGCTCGATGGTCGCCAGTTCCTCAATTGGACCGACCTCTCGCATCTGCTCGCGCAGGATCTCCACCTGAAGCAACATCGCTGTGAGCGGCGTGTTGAGGTGATGAGCAGCGCCAGCAGCCATCTGTCCCATCAAGGTGAGCTTTTCCAGCTCCAGGAGTTTGTCGCGCATCTGCAAGCGAGGCCGAATGTCCTGAACAACCTCGACATAGAATTGTGGTCGGTTGGCCACTGGTGGGATGCATGAATAACTGGCAGCCACAGGAATCTGCTGACCCTGAGCGGTGCACCTTTCGGTCTCGTAGTCGAGAACCTTTTGGTCCGTTTTCAGGCGATCTAGAATCTCCCGAAGTTCCGCCCATCGCCCAGCGGGAATGTTTGGAAGAGGTCGTCCCAGCGCCTGTTGCTGGTCGAAACCAAAGAGACGCTCAGCGGCGTCGTTCCATTCCACCACCTGATAGGCTTCGTCAAACAAAGCGACAGCTTCCGGCATGTGGTTGAGAATGGAGCGATAGTACTCGTAAGATTGTTCCAGTTCCTCTTCTCGTCGGCGGCGTTCACGCAATACGAACCAGGCAGCCCAGATCCCGGTTAGAAGCGCAGTAGCAATACCACGTGTGATATAGAGGTAGTGGATGGTGACGTAGTTGAGATCACGAAAATAGCGGTGCTCGATCAACTCCCAGAGAGAAAAGACGAGCGCGAGCAGCGTGAGGCAAGACAGCCCCAGCGTCACCAAAAACCAAGCCTGGCTCGCGGACCTCACACCGGTTTTCACGTTACTCCTTCGATGCATTCGCCAACGTTTTCGGGACAGGAGCCTTCATCCGGAACTGCAGCGCAGTATGAATCCGAAGTGCTCGGTTACGACGTGATGTTCGTCACACTCGGGTGTGATGCAGCGCGAAGGTCGAGCAAAGAACTTGATCAGGGCGCAAGTCCTAATTAGTTCTGTAACGAGGAAACTCAAAAACAAAACACTTTACCTACGACAAGAATTCGGGGCGATTTCGAAAGACCTATTGTTTCTCTGCAGGAATTCATCGATGGCTTGAAGGCAGGGGTATTATGTTGGATATCTAGCTGATATGTAGTCCTGGAGGTGCTCGATAGTTTCTTCCTGCTCGGAGACAACCCATTTCACCAGGTCACCGATTGAGACAACTCCAAGCACCTTGTTGTCGTCCATAACTGGAAGGTGACGTATGCGGTTTCTCGTTATGATTTCCATACACTCGTCCACGGCTTTGTCAGGAGTCACGAAAACCACTGGGCTCGTCATGATCTCGTTGACCGACGTCGTCTTCGAAGATTTTCCCTTGAGGATAACCTTTCTGGTGTAATCGCGCTCCGAGACAATGCCAACGAGCTTGCCCGCTGAAATTACGAGCAATGCTCCCACTCCCTTGTCGGCCATTCTTTCGATGGCCTCGTAGACTGTCTGATCTGGCGCGACAAACCAGACTTCGCTGCCTTTCCGTTCCAGAACTGAGCCGACTCCACCGCTCAGTTTGATCACATATTGTCCGGGCCAGAGGGCCTTTAGGTCTCGTACGAGCTGCACGGCCTGTTCAAGCTCGTCGCGGCATGCTACGTGCAGGGATTCGTCATTCCCAAATTTCCTGAACACGCGATACACGGCACCAGGCACCTCATTTCTTCATGGTTGAGGCAGGCTAACCAAAATAAACTACTGCCGCTCGCTGCATGTGACCGTGATGGAGATCACGGCTCTAGGTGACCGGGAACACATCACGCATTTGAGAGAACGAATAAAAAGAGCTCAACGGAGGAAGCCAGCCTTCAACAAAAGTCAGTGAGCAGGAGGGGCACCGGGAAGAATTAATGCCGACCCGAAACACTCCGCCCACAAGGCTCGACCATTGAGGCGGCTTTCCTCATGAGAGAGTATGACCTAGGGCGGCCCTCACCCCGGGCCGCCTTCTTTCTTGCCTCGGGACAAACTAACTCCCGATGGACATGCAGAACGGACAAGTGGGGTGTTGACAAGCTAAATGTCCGTACACGTCCATTTGACGGCGCTGCTGGAACCCCGCTGATCTCGCTGGGGCCTGCTCAGGTGGTGAATTCGTTGTGCCCAGAGCAGGAGAAGCGTACGATGCGCGAGCCAGAGGTCCAAATCGTAAATTCCGTCTAGAGGAACTTTCCATGCCAACATCGATGACCACGGTCCAGCGGCACATCCTCGAGCAAGAGCGCGCCTATCCGCAAGCGACCGGCGACCTGACGGGCCTGCTTTGGGACCTGACCCTCGCCGCCAAGGTGATCTCCCACCAGGTTAACCGCGGAGGGCTGGCGGATATCTTCGGAGGGACCGGCGAGGCCAATGTCACGGGAGACTTGGTGAAGCGCCTGGACTGGATTGCGCAGGACACGATCTACAGGGCCATGGATCATGGCGGCCACCTCTGCGTAATGGTCTCCGAGGAAAGCCCCGACATTATCCCCATTCCCAAAAAGTTTCCCAAAGGGCAGTATGTCCTGCTCTACGACCCGCTGGACGGCTCCTCGAATATTGAAGCAAATGTCAGCATCGGCACGATCTTCTCCGTCCATCGCCGAATTTCTTCTTCCGGGGACGGCACGCTGGGAGATTGCCTTCGGAAAGGATCGGAGCAGATCGCGGCCGGCTATTTTCTCTACGGGTCGAGCACCATGATCGTTTACACCACCGGGCAGGGCGTCTACGGCTTTACTCTGGAGCCGAGCATCGGCGAGTTCATCCTCTCGCACGATCGAATCCTCATCCCGCCCAAAGGCAAGTATTACAGCGTCAACGAAGGCAACGTCGCCACCTGGGACGAACCGACGCGGAGATACATCGAGTATCTAAAGCAAAAGGACACCGCGACCGGCCGGCCTTACTCGCTGCGCTACATCGGCTCCCTGGTGGCCGACTTCCACCGCACCCTGCTATATGGAGGCGTCTTCCTTTATCCCGCCGATTGCAGCAATCCGCAACGGCCAAAACCGAAGCTGCGCCTCCTCTACGAAGTCGCTCCCATGGCTTTCATCATGGACCAAGCCGGAGGCGCCGCCACGACTGGGACGCAAAACGCGCTGGACGTCCAACCCGGCTCCCTCCATGACCGCGTTCCCATTGTCATGGGAAGCACGCAGGACGTGGCGGTCTACGAAAAGTTTTGCGCCGATTCCAATCGGGACCCTGCGAATCTCGCAAGTCAGGCTCGCTGAATCGTATGCGATCGCAGCTTTATGCGCTTTCTTCACGCTGCCGATTAGCTTCTATGCATTGTGGGGCAACGGAAACACAAATGGAGTTTCCGCCTCTCCCGTTCCCTTCTCTCTAAAACTGAGCTGAGAAAGGAATTCGACCGTCATTGGAATTACTCGGCGTGCGGGTTTTATCTTGCCGAAAGGATTGAAAATTTTCTGTTTGAAATCTATGTTCTCGGCCGCATTCGAAAAACCTGTTCCGGGCGCATGCTGGCGCCGAGCATGTTAGCTAAACTTGAACATAGATTTTCGGCTCAGACCTCGAATTTGCGGCGCTTGGAACCCAGGGCGACCATGCTCAGTCCGCTGCACAGTAGCAGCAGCGTTCCCGGCTCGGGAGTGGCCACCACACCCGAAGGGCTCACGGTAGCCGAATAGTCGGCGAATGCGAGGTCCGTGCTTGGGACGGACAAATCCTCCGCGCACGTGTTGTCGCCGAGTGAAGGATCGCAGAATGCACCGTAAAGCCCGAAAGTCCCCGAGTTCGTGAAGCCCACCGGCGCGTCTGCGTCCCACGTCAACTGAAACAGCCCAAGATCGTTCAGAGGATCATAGGCCTGCGTGTCCGTCGCTCCCGGCGCCAAACTCGAGAAAGAGAAAAGGAACGGCGAGGAATCCGGAGTGCCGTCCAGGAAAACGCCGGCGTCAACGCCGCTAATGTCCAGGTAGTCCGTCGTGCTGTTATTCGTGATCGAATAGCCCCAGCCTACCGTTGTCCCGGCCGGGCCAGAGACATCGGGCGGCAGCACCGTGAACGTGACGGTGTCGTCGGCCCGGACTGCGTGGGTCGCGACCAGCACAGCGAGAGCGAGAGAAAACCAGCAGAGGCAGCGTCGCATATAGTTCTCCTATATTTCCGTTTTTCCCTCAGCTTTCGATCATGGAACCAGAGCTTCCGATGTCGAATAGGTGTAGTTCGTGCCCAGAACGTCCTGCACTGGGCCACTCTCGGTCAAGGCGATCCGCGTCACCGTGCCCGAAAGATTCAGATACACGCGGGTTGTCACCGCAGCGCCCACGGCCAAATTGCCGATGGTGATCGGGATGGACGGGGACAAGGTCGAATTGTAGGCAACCGTTCCCGTACCGGAAAGCACGCGGAGCCCCAAAGAACCGATTTGCAGGTTTTGTGCGCTTCCAGTTCCTGTGTTTGTGAGCACGATGTTCACGTAAGTCGCGCCGGACGACGGATCGGTTCCGACCCCGGCGATCGAGCCGGTGATTCGCGGCGTTCCGAGAGTGACCGTGACGGTCGAGGTCGCGCTGCCGATGTTGCCGCTGGAATCCTCAAACAGGAACGTGACAGTGGTTATGCCCACCGGAAAGAGCGTCGAATTGCTAACCAGAACGCCGCCTACTTGCGGAGGTAGACGCGTCGGCGCAGGGCCAGAGCTAGCCACCGCTGATCCGCCTGCCAGATAGGCAGCAAGCGCCGGTGAAGCGCTGCCGGTTGCGCCGCCCGCCTGGGTTGCAGGTATGGAAATGTTTGCAGGAGGCGTCACGACAGGTGGCGTCGCAGCGGGCGAGACCACTTCGCTCAAAACGGCGGACGTGCTTGTGGCGTTGGCGCTGTCTCCGCTGTAAGCCGCCGTAATCGAGTGCGTGCCGACGGACAGGGTTGAGAGCGCAATTGCAGCTGTGCCTCCCGTCAGGACCGCCGTACCCAAACTGGTCGAGCCATCGAGGAACTGGATCGTGCCGGTAGGACTGCTGCCGGTCACGGTCGCAGTGAAAGTTACGGACTGGCCGACGGTTGCTGGATTGAGTGACGAAGCTACGGTTGTCGTTGTTGCAGCCAGCGTGGATGTCCACGTCTCGGTAGCAGTATTGCTGGTGACGTTGTTACTCGTGGCGACGATAGTGTCCTGACCGGGATTCTTCCCGGAGTAACTGAACTGAGCGGTGCCGCTCGCGTCGGTGGTGGCCGCCCCGGTCGCGGAGTTCGCTCCTGAAACCGTGAAGGTGACCGGAGCGCCGCTGATACCGCCGCCGAAAATATCGACCAGTTGAGCGGTGACCGTGAAGGTGGCGCCCGCCGCGTTGCTGCCACTCGGCGGCGAAAGCAAAAGCGGGTTGGCGGCGTACTGCGACGGCACGCAAACCTCGAATTCGACGTTCACAGTGTTCGCGCCCAAAGCCAAGGCGAACACGTTGTGAGTGCCGCCGGATGGCGACGCCCACGGCGCTGACAGCGTCACAGAACCGCCAGCTGGAAGCACACCGCCGGTGGTCGCGGTTCCCACGGCCATTCCCAGCCCCGGATCGCCGTCGAAGAAAACGACCTGCACGGGCAGGGTCGTCGCAGTGCTACCGGTATTCTGCACGGTCACGCTTAATTGTGCCGCGCCGGGGCAGGAATTCTGTCCGACGGTAAGATTCGAAAGCGTGATGGCCGGCGGCGCCGGCATGTCGCTCGGGGCGACCGCTCTGACCTGCGGAACAACGTCCACTACGGCAAGTGCTGAATAGGGGGGGTGTATCGTGGAGTTCACCTGAAAAATCTCGCCATCGGGCGTAACGCGAAATACCTGCCCGCTGTAGATCCCGGAGCCATCCGTGCCGACCCCGATGTAGTCCCCGCCGTCGTCAACGGTTATCGAATTCAGATACAGAACGGGCTCTCCCGGCGCTTGTACAGAAACAGGGAAGGTGTCGATATCAAGAGTGCCGTTATTGTTGGTGATCTGAGGAGGATTAGCCACCCGCCCGATGCGAAGGCCAACAACCTGAATCGGAGCGATTATGTAGTTGCCTTGCGCATCCAGCACGAACAATCCCTGGAATTGCGGTGCGATACCTCCGTAAACCCCCGCGTGGAGACTGCTCCCGCCGAATGTGAGATCGGTGCTGCCAAAGGTTCCGAAAGGCGGGATCGTTTGGGGCTGGCATCCGTAGCCATCGCACGCGGTGGGCGGGATCATCACCGTGATTGCGGCCGTTGTGGGATTGATGCTAAGAACTCCATCGCTGCACATCGAGGTGCTTCCGATGGCGCCGACGGAGTTGTTCACGTTGCTGACTATGATGTCGCCGGTATTGGGATCCACACGGATGTATCCAGCATTCCCGTAGCAACTATCTGTAGGGTCAACGGATTCAGTTAGGACTCCGCCAACGGTGGCAATAGACATATAGGGCTGACTCAAATCGGTCAGATACGTAGCCCAACTCGCATCAGGGGCTACGCGGATAAGTTTCGAGTGTCCCGGTAGATCGGTGGCATATGAACCGAACGGTGCGAAACTCACGATGCCTGGGCCGAAGTCCTCGAATACAGTCAGATCAATATTTCCGCTGCCATCAATGGCAAAGTCACTGAAAGTCTGCAGCGGGATTCCGATCAGCGAACTCACCTGTGCCGGACTGATTGTGGACAGCAGATTTCCATTGGAATCGAAACGTTGAATTCCATTTTGCTCATCGAGTACCAAGATGTCCCCATTGACATCGACGTGCAGCTTCTCGAGTCCGCCGATATTCCCACCAGGATTGCCGGAGGTGAGCTGAACGTAGCTTCCGTCGGGATGAATGTCATAGATCTGGCGTTGGAGCGGCATCGCGATGATGTCCTGCGAGTTCACGTCGCCGATATTCGCCAGCCCATACGCGGTGTTGGTGTTCCCACTGGCGTCGGTTACTTGAACGGCGATCGTTCGCGTCCCCGGCTGGCTGTAGGTATATTGCGGCTTCGGCCCCGTAGCGTCGGTGAATGTGCCGTTGCCATTCAGGTCCCACGCATAGGTGAGGGGACCACCGCTTGGATCGGTCGACTGGCTGGCATTGAGAGTGATCGCCGTGCCGGGCGCCGCATTGTAGTTCCCCCCTGTGCTCGCCGTGGGATACGGCAGAACGATAGGCGGCAGACCCTCCAGCGTTCGTTCCTGAGGTATGCCAGGCAGGATGTTGGTGTCATAAGACTGGCCGAGATAGACCTGGATATACGCTTGTAGCCCGACCGGCCTGAGTTGCAGGTCCCCAAAGCCGTCGAAGTAGGGCTGAAAAAAACCGCCCATCGGAGTCAGCATGGCCCCGAGCGCCTGCTCCATCGTTGGAAGTAAGGCCTCCAAATTCTGAGCGTCTGGCGAGGTGCCGAGCGGGTCTTGCTGTAACGCGAAGTTGAGCGCTTGGAGCGCGGCGTAGGTCCGCAGCATCGATCCGCCGGACCCAACGAGCAAATTGATGTCCTTGTTCATCTGCATGAGCTGCAGCATGGTCCACTCATCGTCGCCTGCCTGTTGCGCGCCTTGAAATTTTTGAATGGAGTTCAGGAAAGCATTGCTCGCGGCATCCTGGTCGGCCATGGCGTTGGCCAGCGTCCTGGCGGCGCGCTCTAGCGGCGTGCTGGCAGAATACGATGCGTAATTGATATCGCCCAGTTCCGCGAACACCTTATAGTTCGGGTCCGGGGGATCGGCCGCGAGTCCCTTGTACTTTCCAATGAGGTCCTGGCAGTAAGCGCCGGCAGTCTGAAACCAACCGGCCAGAGCCGTGCCGCCCGGCACATCCTGGCCCAGCTTCCCATACGCCGCGCAAAATGAGGGGATGGTAACGCTGGCGCCCAAGGGAAGATTGACCGTAATTCCGGATAGCGCATCCACATACTGGCTGGCGCTCGTTTTTATGGGGCTGTAGTTCAGAGGCGCCAGGGTCGACGGCTCCTCGACGATGAAACCCATTTCGGAGGCATCGCCCAGAACCATGTCCCCCCCAGCCGGATCGTAGATACCGGTCTGGCACGCATCCATCACAATCGAGTACTTACCTGCGCCGGTATTTCCAGCCGGCTTCGTGATCGCCACAATCTCATCCGTGAAAGAGCCATCTGACAGCCCGATAACCGTGTTTGGCGCTCCGTTTACGTCAGTAAGCTTAGTGCCATACGTCAAAGGCGTCCCGGTATCTGGGATGACGTAAAAATCCGCTGCGGGATAGATCTGCAGATTAGGTTTTGGAAATTTATTGGTGTCGTACATCGACTGGCAGATATAAACGAACGGCATGGCCCCGTCGATCGCCACCGTTTGTCCGGGCCCAAAAACGGTTGAGCCCGAGCCGTCTGCTACGGTGGACAACTCCATGTAACCGCCCAGCGATCCTTGTGCCTGACCATGCGCACTCGGCGCCACCAAACCACCGATCAGCACCAAACCGCAAATGAGTATGAGTGTATGCCGGGCTATCGCCGGCGCGGATTTACGAATGACGGCCATCATTTTTCTCCAGGTTTCGCGGACGTCCGGCTTCTCGTTTCCTCTGCGGCGGTTTTTCTGACTTTCTTGCAACTCCCGCACTTGCTCGTTCTTGTGGCTTCCGTAGGCGCGAATCTCGCAACACGCCATGAAACACAGAAATAAGTTAGGTTTCCGCCAGAGGCCTTCGCAGCGCGTATGAAGCGTACGAAGGCCCTTGGCGATAGGCGCGCCCTATTTCAATTGCGAGTCATTCGTTTTAGCCATCAACGGGGTTGAACGGCTTCGACAAGGTGCGAACCGCTTGTATTGATTTGCCTTGAAGTTTCTTGCCCTTCTTGTTTTCCTTCGGGGCTGGTTTGGATTTCTCCGCCATCTGAATCTCCTTTGAGGGCGTTCTCGCTGTTACGAACGCTTGTCCGATCGGCTGCGTGAATTCGTTACACTGCCTATCCATAACGCGTAAAATCGCTGCCAAGCGGCTCACCGCCCTGCAAACTTTCTGTAAATAGGCACGGGAGACGATTTTGGGACGAACCTGCCCGGTCCTGGGCTGCCTAGGACAGACCGCTTGTTCTATCGCTTGTCGCAGCAATGGTTATTTTGATTGTTCCTGCCCGGCATATATACTCTGAGACCCTGAGGGGAGCGCGTGGGGTCATCGATCCCGCATTCGCTCGTTTGCAGCGGAACTACGGCCAGAGCCGTGCGCCAATTGCCTGAAGATATCGCAAGACTCGCGAATCCTGACGGCGAAAATGACCGCGCCCTCGCAGAGCGCACGTCCGCCCTTTATTCGGAATTGCGCCGCATCGCCGGCCATTACCTGCGGCAAGAACGCCGCGATCACACGCTTCAGGCCACAGCTCTCGTCCACGAGGTCTACCTCCGCCTGGTCGACCAGAGAGGAGTTCGGTGGGAGAACCGCAGCCAGTTTCTTGGCATTGCGGCCCAGCTGATGCGCCGGATTCTGCTCGATTACAGTCGCAGTCATCAGGCCGCCAAAAGAGGCGGAAATTCCGAGAGGGTGTTCCTGCAGGAAGCTTCCATCATCTCGAAAACCCGGCCCGCGGATGTAGTCGCGCTGGACGAAGCTCTCACGCGGTTGGCCGAGATCGATTCGCAGCAAGCTCGCCTCGTGGAACTGCGCTTTTTTGGCGGTTTGAGCGTTGAAGAAACCGCCGGCGTCCTGGAAGTCTCGCCGGCCACGGTCAAGCGAAACTGGTCTGTGGCAAAAGCCTGGTTGGCCCGCGAACTCTCCAAACCGCGCGGGAATTGAAATGCCTGAAAAATGGGAACACGTAAAAGAGATTCTCGCACTTGCGCTGGAGCGAAGTCCTGCTGAGCGCAGTACCTTTGTCCGCCAGGCGTGCGGTGAGGACGCGGCGTTACGCGCCGAAGTGGAATCTCTCGTGGCTCACAGCGGAGACGCCGATAGTCTTCTCGAGGATTCCCCGGTAGCGCATTTTCTCTCATTCCAACCGGACTCCATGGTCGGACGAAAGGTTGGGGCGTATCGCGTTATTCGCTTGGTCGGACACGGCGGGATGGCCGTCGTGTATTTGGGCGAGCGGGACGATCAACTTTTCCAAAAGCAAGTCGCCATTAAGATGGTCCTGCCTGGCACAAATGCCCAGGAGATCTTCCGCCGATTTCGCAACGAACGGCAAACGCTGGCATCGCTTGACCATTCGAACATCGTGAAGCTCATCGATGGTGGAAGCACCGAAGAGGGCTTGCCGTACCTCGTCATGGATTATGTGGATGGCGTACCCATTGATCAGTACTGCGACATTCACACGCTCTCTATAGAGGGGCGCCTGCAACTTTTTCGGACGGTCTGTTCGGCCGTGGAATACGCACACGAAAAGAGAATCATCCATCGCGATCTCAAACCTGCAAATATCCTGATCACGCAAGACGGGGTGCCTCGCCTCCTGGATTTCGGCATCGCCAAGCTATTGGACCCGGCCCTCTTTCACACAAGGTTGGTCACCCAAACGACCTGGCGTCCAATGACACCCGAATACGCAAGCCCGGAGCAGGTGCGCGGCCATGAGGTAACGAAATCAACCGACATCTATTCACTCGGAGTGATGCTCTACGAGTTGTTGACGGATCATCGGCCCTATCGGGCTGCGACTGCGTCCCTTTTGGAGGTCGAGCGATCCATTTGCGAAGAAGAAGCCGAAAAGCCGAGCACGGTTGTGGGAAGGACCGAAAATCGCGTGCGGGATACCACCGGAAACACCACGGTCATTACGCCTGAGCTCGTTGCCAAAAACCGCGGGATGGAACCGATCGAACTTCGGCGCCGTCTGCAAGGCGACCTCGATACCATCCTGATGAAGGCGCTTCGCAAGAAACCCGAAGACCGCTACGCTTCCGCGCAGGAGTTGTCGAATGACATCGAACGCCATCTTGGTGGCCGCCCGGTGGTTGCCCGACGGCCGACCCTTTCCTATCTTGGCGGCCGATTTCTCCAAAGGCACAAAGAATCCGTCGGCACGGCAATCATCCTGCTGGTCCTCGCGGGCGCCATTGGCGTGTGGGAGGCACGGCACGTAAGGACGCGAGACGTAGATAAGAAAATAGCGAGTCTTCCCGCTGGGTTTCGGCGTTCGGTGGCCGTATTAGGATTCAAGAACCTTTCAGCCCGTGAGGACACTGCGTGGATCTCGACCGCTCTGTCGGAAATGCTGACAACAGAGCTGGGAGCGGGTGAACAGATTCGCACCGTACCCGGAGAAACTGTTGCGCGCATGAAGACCGATCTTGCGCTATCGGACGTGGATAGTTTGGCTCCCGATTCCCTCGATCGTGTTCGCCGCAATCTGAGCACTGACTTCGTCGTTCTAGGATCCTATCTCGACTTGGGAAAGGATTCTGGAGGCCAAATCCGTCTCGATCTTCGGATGCAAAATGCGGCCAACGGAGAAACGATCGCAGCCGTTTCTGAAACGAGCAGCGAGGACCAACTGCTGGATCTGGTTTCGCGGAGCGGAAGACAGCTACGGGATAAACTCGGTGTAGCGGAGATCCACGAATTGCAATCGACCGGAATACGAGCATCGGTATCCTCCAGTCCGGACGCCATGCGCCTCTATTCCGAAGGGTTGGCGAAGCTTCGAGGCTTTGACGTTGTCGGGGCTAGAGACACGCTCGAACACGCCGTGAACGCGGATCCTTCTTATCCTCTTGCACACGCCGCGTTGGCACAGGCGTGGACAGATCTCGGATATAACCAGAACGCAGTGGCCGAAGCAAAGAAAGCATTGGATCTGGGCAACCTGTTATCCACGGAAGACCACGCTGTCGTGGAAGCTCATTATTATGAAGCAAGCAGGGATTGGGAAAAAGCCATTCAAACCTATCAAACGCTCTGCGCTTCGTTTCCAGATAACTTGGGGTATGGTCTCGATTTAGTGAACGCGCAGATTGGCGGGGAAAGATCGAATGATGCTTTAAATTCGCTCGCCAAGCTCCGGGCAACGTCGCCTGAGGCAAAGAACGACCCACGCATTGATTTGGCCGAGGAACAGGCGGCATTCTTGTTATCGGACAACCAACGGGCGGTTGCCGCCGCAGAGGCAGCGATCAGGAAATCCGAAGCATCTGGGGCAAGACTTTTGACTGCGCGCGCCTCTTTCTTTCAATGCCGGGCGTTCGCGAATCTCGGACAGGCACAGAACGCGGCAAAAGCGTGCAATCGTGCGCGGAGCATTTACGCAGACTCGGGAGATCTGGCTGACGAAGCGCAAACCCTGCATTCGGCGGCCGAGGTGCCGCTCGATGACGGGGATCTTTCACAGGCGAAGGCTTTGTACGACCAGGCCCTCGCCCTCGCGCGAAGAATCGGCGACAAGAGGGCTATTGCCCGTGAACTTGGGAATCTCGGTGTGATCGCGGTTCAAGAGGGCGATGCGGCTTCGGCAGAAAAAATGGACTCCGAAGCTCTTCGAGACTACGGCGATGTTGGGGACAAGCATGGAATGGAGGTCGTTGAAGCTAATACGGGTGATCTTTTTCATTTAGAAGGGCAGTTGGGTAAGGCCCTGTCGGAATACCGCGATGCGTTGATATTGGCCCGCGAAGTAGGTCACAAGAGTTCCGAAGCAAGCGACCTCAAAGTGATCGGCGACGTTCTGATGCAACAAGGTGATTTGAACGCCGCCATGCAGATGTTCCAGCAAGCGGCCGGCATCCAACAACAGATCGGCGACAAGGACTATTATGCGAGCACGCTTGTCTCGATGGGGGAATTGCACCGGCAACGAGACGACCTCGATGGGGCGAAGAAGTTCTACGACCAATCTCTTTCATTGCGACAGCAATTGGGCGAAAAAGGTTCTGTGGCTGAGACCGAAGTCTTTCTTGCAGAGTTAGCATGTGATTCGAATCAGGGTGCAACCGCCGAGAAGTTCGCGCAGGACGCCGTTCAGGAGTTTCAGAAAGAGAACGAGTCGGACGAACAGATTGTGGCGCTGGCTTTGTTATCCCGGGCGCTGGTGCAGCAAGGAAATGTCGGTGAGGCGCAGCAAGCTATCGCCAAGGCAAAGACACTGTCTGCGAAAAGTAGCGATGTGGCCACGCGCCTCGTTTTCGAGGTCGATGATTCTTATGTTCTGGCTGCTGCCAGAGATTTTAGCGGTGCAGAACATCTTGCCAAGAGCACTTTCACCGAAGCGAATAAGCTCGGTTTCGTCCAAACGCAGATGGAAGCTTCGCTTGCCTTGGGCGAAATTCAAACGACAGGCCCGAATCCAACCGCAGGCCGGGTCGTGCTACAGCGACTTGCAAAGGATGCTCGCGCTAAAGGTTTCGCACTAATCGCAAAAAAGGCCTCAACTGCTCTTGAATCTGGATCTGCGGAATGGTTTCTTGCCTCTCACCAAAACCCTGGTCGACCGTAGAATTAATAATTGACTTTTATCGCTAGAGGAAACGATATGTCGGATTCTCCCGCACCGGGTTCGGATGACGTGGCGGCAACGCTTGCTGCGTCGACCGCGCAGCTCGTGCATCTGTAACTCATATGCCCGCACGCCGATGAGTCGTCACTATTTCTAAATGCGATGGCTTCGAACGCTTCTTTGAATTGGATTGTTCTCCGCCGCCCCGTTAGACTCCCGCCATGAGCGAATCCTATCAATACCCTTCCACCCTTCAAGAAAGCGCTTTCATGCCGTTCCCTCCGGCACAATCGCGTGACGTGATCCGGCGCGCGTGGGAATCCCCTGCGAAGAAGCTTCCTCTCAAGCGCTCGGTGATGGCGTGCGCTTTCTTTTTCGTATACTTGGCCGCCTACTTGGGCGTCGGCTACGCGGGCATCGTCGCCGTCGAATATGCCTGGTCCGCAATCTTCGGGTAGCTCGATCAGCATCGCAAATGCTTGGATGAAGCTTCGGGGATGAGCCCCTGCGAAGGGTGGGTGGCTCCTTCGAGTCGAAATACTGGGCACACTGAATCCCGTGAGGCATGCGCGCTTGGAGGGGCGTTTGGTAGCGATACCGGGATTCCATCGCTGGAAATGCAGAAAACCGAGGAAAATCCGCAAAACCCTACTGTTTGTAGCCACTTCCCTCAGTGCCTGCTGTAACGCTGAGTCAATCCTAGATCATCTCGGACAGCAAGAGCGAGATCGATTTGGCAACAGTGGATACAGTGAATCGGTCGCCAGTATTTCAGGACGCCAATCGTAGGCTGGCGTCCTGAGATGGTTTCGGTAGCACCCCTTTCTCGAGACGCCGCTTTCGGATATGGGCTTGCTCGGTCTACTAGCCTTCGCCGCTGTATTCTTCTTCCAATGGTTCAAGGACCTTTACCTTCAACACATGGTGATTTTCAACGTCGGGCTGTTTGTCCTCTAACTGATCTGGCTCTGGTTCACCGTCCGTGACATCGTGCAGGACGATAAAGCCCGGCTCTTTGGCGAACTCTGCCAAAGCCCTGATGTCGATCTCTCCGACTCAAATTTTGCGCGACTCTTCTCAGTGGAAACGACGCTTTCCAGCAACTGTGAAAATGGCCGGCCCGGAACACGGGCGCTCGACCCTAGTCGCGGACCCGTGTCCTAGTCAGCCCAGATCACGCCCCCACACCTCGCGGGGCGATCCTTCCGTTCTCTTATTTGCGGCTCGTGACCTCGGCTCCGCCGACCTTCTGATGCGTCCGCCAACCGTCAGCATAAGAGGTCCGCGCTACTTCGGCGTAAGGAACTGGGCTGACGACCGCGCGAATTTCCGTCTGGACGTGGCGCTCGACCGTTGGCTTCGACGATCCGCCGCCCTCCTCGCCCCACACGAAAGTTACGTCCGTACCGGGCTCGCTGTGCTCCTGGTCGAGAATCGCCAGAGTCAGCATCTTCCCTTCGTTCGCGCTATAGCCGCACCAGGTCGAGATGCCGATCGTCTTGCCGTTGCTCAGCACCTTGTCGTACGGCAGCGTCGAATAGACAGCCGAGGGGAAATCGAAGTACTTGGCTCGATTCGTTTTCTGGAACATCGTGCTGAGGGCACGGGTCACATCCTCGTCGTTCAACGCGAGCGTCACCTTCTTCCGATGCGGTTTGGTCGCCAACTTCTCAAGCGCCTCGCGTCCAATGAAATCGTGGTCGAACTTCACAATGGGTCCGTAGCCAAGATCCCAAGGCGTGAGGTAGTAGTCCGAAATGTTATCGGAATAGAAGCTGCCACCGAGGGAAGCGATCGCTTCGTAACAGTTCGCGGGAAGCCATTGCCGGTACGCCTTCATCTTGTCGCCGCTGTAAATCGCAGGCATCGGAGAAGGAATCCAGCCGGATTCTAGCGTGTTGGACGAATACGCGCGTGCGCCCACGAGCCGAAGACCGAATTCTTTGCCGGCATCGACGATCGCTGCTTTCACTGCTTCGCCTTGGTCCCAAGAGCCAAAAAGTTCCAGGCCGGGCTGGCCGGCCATACCGTGGCGTAGCGCGCGCACGTCGTGGCCCGCGATCGAGATCGACGTCATGTTGAAGAACTTAAGGTCCGGGGCGGGTTTGCCAGTGACCTTCTCGATCACCTTCATCGCATTCGGGCCCTGCACCTGATAGCGGTAAACCTTTCGAACGATTGGTCCTTGTCTAGCGGCAGCTCTTTCATCCCTCTCCACCTTGGCGTTGTAGCCGCCAGTCTCACAGTGGTATTGCACCCAGTTGTGCACGGAAGGACGGCCGACCAGATTGAAGAGGTTCTTGTCGAGATAGAAGAGAACCACGTCGCCGATCACGTAGCCGTCATAATTGCACGGAACAAACTGCTTGGCCTTGTTGGGTTCGAATCCCTTGAAGCTGTTTACGCCAAGATCAGAAAGCAACTTCAGCGCATCGGGGCCCTCAAGGTACATATCCGTCATGTGATAGGACTGATTGAAGAGAACGCACGTCTGCTGCCAAGCGCGCTGCTCATCTCTCCAGTTCGAGAACTCGCTGGGGACCACAGGATAGACATATGGCCCGGTCTGCGAGTTGCGCAGCAGTTTCACCGGATTCCCGGTGGCTTGTAGCACGTCCTCTAAGCTTTTGTAGCCCACTGTTTCTTCTCCTTTTCATGGAAAGAGTGTCTGGTCATTCCCAACCCATTACAGTCCAGCACTCCAATTCAGAAAATTGTCCTCCCTGTTCAACCGTGGCAGGGTAGGTCCCCCTCGCAGTTTGGACGGCTAACACCAGGACTGCCCAGTTCGGATATGAAACTCGCATCCGTGCCAAGGGCAACACAACTCTCGCTGGCGAGTGACTCGGTACTCTCCAGGCCCGCCCGATTCCACAAGCCTGACCAGCATGTCGCCGCACAGGGGGGCGCTGATGCGGACAACGATCGAGCAGGGTCGAAGTACTCGTCGTCCACATGAAACACGCCGACCGCGCATCCAGCCACAGTGAATAGCCTTCGTCCGCCTGGCGCGATTTCGCCCAATGTAGCGACGATATGGTGACTCATTTCATGTTCAACTGGAATAGGGCTACCGCATTCTCACTTAGGATGGCTGCGCGATCTTCCTTCGAGAGATCGACCTTAAAAGGTCGAGCCGGATTGTCGAAGTGCCAATGAGGATAGTCAGCTGAAAACATCAGGCGGCTAGCACCATTCCAGCAGCAACGCCTTTGAGCTGGGAACCCTTCGATGAATATCGCAATTGACGGCGTCGCCGCTCGACACACTCATCTTTCCTCCGGGAAAGAAAGTATACGCGCCTAACTGGAATGTGTACAAGCGTATACATGAGCTTTCTTTTGGACCGCACGAAATCTCCTTCAAACCACGAGAAGTTGTGATGGAGCCAAAGGAAATAGCAAAATGGGAAGCCTCTCGCGGGTGCCACCGTGCGGCGGTCCGACCTGCCTGAATAGTCAGCAAGAGAAAACTTGTATACACTAGTGAATATTCACACGGTTTCACCTAGGGCGACGTGGATGCACTATAATCCCCTGCGCCGCGGAGTACGAATCGCGCATGCTCCGGGATCTCACTTTGGGCCATAGACGGAGAGCCCGATTTTGAAAGGCGCAAGGCTTCAATGAAAGGGCTGGCAACTACATCTCAAGTGATTGCCGCCCTCGAACGCGGGATCGAAGGCTGTGGCATATCCCGCGGACAAGCGCTCTTGTTAATCGCGCACGCCGAACTAAGTTCCTTGCTCCGGGCGGCCGCAGCCGTTCGGGACCGATCAAAAGGCTGTACGGTTAGCTACTCGAAGAAAGTTTTCATCCCGCTGACGCATTTGTGTCGCGATTATTGCGGCTATTGCACGTTCCGAGCGGACCCTGCGGCCGATGGCCAACCATTTATGACATCGCAAGAAGTTCTCGCGGTGGCCGAAGCCGGACGTCGTGCGGGATGCAAAGAGGCCCTGTTCAGCCTGGGTGATCAGCCGGAGACGATATTCCCAGAGGCCAGAGCGTTCCTGCGAAAACAGGGTTTCGAGCGCACGCTCGAATACCTGACGGCAATGGGGCAGCTCGTTCTCGACCAAACTGGCCTGCTTCCCCATTCCAATCCCGGTCTCATGCCTGCTGCCGATCTGCGCCGCCTGAAGGAATCAAATGTCAGTCTTGGGCTGATGCTTGAAAGTGCCAGTCCCCGCCTGTGGCGCTCAGGCGGCCCGCATTGGAGAGCCCCGGACAAAGTGCCATCGCTTCGATTGCAAACGATCGAGAATGCGGGGCGGTTGTCGATCGCCTTTACGACGGGTATCCTCATTGGCATCGGCGAAACCGCCGAAGAGCGTGTCGATTCGCTGCTCGCCATTCGCGATCTCCACGAGAAATATGGCCACATCCAGGAAGTGATCGTCCAGCCGTTCCGAGCCAAGCCCGGGACGCGAATGGCCCTGGCGCCCGAGCCTTCGACCGAGGATTTGCGACGGACCCTGGCCGTAGCCCGATTGATTTTCGGCCACGGGATGAACATTCAGTCTCCGCCCAACCTGCTCTCGGACGACTATCCTCTGCTGTTAGAAGCCGGGATCAACGACTGGGGTGGAATTTCCCCTGTTACAAAAGACTTCATCAATCCGGAGGCAGCCTGGCCACAGATCTCTCTACTGGCCGAAAAGACGGCCGCCGCCGGGTTCGTCTTGCGGGAGCGGCTGGCGATTTATCCCGAATTCTCGTCGCAGCCGGGATTCGTGGATGCACACGTCCAATCTTGTTTGCAGAAACTCCAGGGAGAAGGCGGTTATGCCCGAAAGAGAGAGTGACAAATGCTGAAAGCCATGGATCCTCGGTGGCGAGAGATCTCCTGGGAGCAGGCTTTCAAAGCTGCGAGTCCGACTGTTGCCGATGTCCTCGAGAGGGCTCTCGCTGGAAGAGATCTCAATTTTGACGACGGGCTCGCCCTGTGTGGCACGGCAGACGACGACCTTCTCGCGGTGGTAAAGATTGCGAATGAGCTTCGGCGGCGCGCGGTCGGCGATCAAGTGACCTACGTCGTGAACCGGAACATGAACTTCACGAATGTGTGCATCGTAGGCTGCGCGTTCTGTGGATTCGGCCGAGGCGCCCGCTCGCCGGATGCCTATTTTCACGCTACAGAGTCGCTCGTTGCCAAAGCAGTCGAAGCGGTGGAGCGCGGCGCCACGGAAGTGTGCATCCAGGGTGGATTGCCCCGCGACTTGGAGGGCACGTATTACGCTGATCTTCTGCGCACCATCAAATCGCGTCTGCCGAACCTGCATCTGCACGCGTATTCGCCCATGGAAATCGTGTACGGCGTCGAAAAGACCGGCATGAATCTGCCTGAGTACCTGCGAACACTGAAAGAGGCAGGGCTAGGTACCATCCCGGGAACGGCGGCAGAAATCCTGGATGACAAGGTGCGCCAGCTCTTGAGCCCGAACAAACTCTCGGTCCGCCAATGGATTGACGTGATTCGAACGGCGCACGAGCTCGGCATTCCGTCCACTAGCACCATGATGTACGGTCACGCAGAGCTGCCCGAGCATTGGGTACGGCATTTGCTCTTGCTGCGCGAGATTCAAATGGACACGGGCGGGTTCACCGAGTTTGTCCCTTTGGGCTTCATCCATTCACAGACCAGACTGTTTCGCGCGGGCCGCGCGCGTGCAGGGAGTTCGCTCGCGGAACACTTGCTGGTCCATGCGCTCGCCCGCTTGCTCCTGAACGGACACATTAAGAACGTCCAGGTGTCCTGGGTGAAACTTGGTTTCGAAGGGGCATTGGCCTGCCTCGAAGCGGGCGCCAACGATTTCGGCGGCACGTTGATGGAGGAGAGCATCTCAAAATCCGCAGGAGCTAACTTCGGAGAATCTGTCTCACCGGGTGAGCTTCGCGCGTTGATCCGGACGATTGGTCGTACGCCCGCCGAGCGCACCACAACCTACAAAATCCGGCGCGTGTTCGAACACGTAGATGCAGACGAACTCCTGCCACTAGAACGCATGGCCGCGCACCGAGAAAATCCCATGCTGCTCGACCAGGCGAGACACTGATGGACATCGTGGCATTAGCGGGCGGGATTGGCGCCTCAAAGCTGTTACTGGGACTCAATCGCGTCATGGATCCACGCGACCTGACGGTCGTCGTGAATACCGGCGACGATATTGTTATGCATGGCCTCTCGATATCGCCCGATCTGGATATCGTCACGTACACGTTGGCAGACCTGGTGAATCCCGAGACGGGGTGGGGCTTCCGCGACGAAACGTTCCGCGCGCTCGAGCAGCTCGCCGTTTACGGCCGCCCCCAGTGGTTCCATCTTGGAGATCGCGATCTAGCGACGCACATCCACCGCACGGCTATGCTCCGCGCCGGGGCGCGCCTCTCGGAGGTGGCGGATTCCATCCGGGAAGCGCTGGGCGTCCGGGCCAGAATTCTCCCAATGAGCGACCAGCCTGTGCCAACCATGATTGAAACCAGCCAGGGGCGCCTTCACTTTCAAGAATACCTGGTTCAGCGACGCGCGGAGCCGACCGTTCAGGCAATCTCATTCGATGGAATCGAACTCGCGCACCCGGCCCCGGGCGTCCTCGAAGGGCTCGAACGCGCCTCTAGCATCGTCATCTGCCCAAGCAATCCGCTGATCAGTATCGGACCGATTCTCGCAGTCCCGGGCGTGCGAGAAGCCTTGCGAAAGCGGCGGACGCGGGTCGTCGCCGTTTGTCCCATCGTAGGAGGCAAATCGCTGAAGGGGCCGTCCGATCAGATGCTCGCGCAACTGGGGCACGACGTATCGACCGTCGGAGTGGCACGGATGTATCAAGACATCTGCGCAACGTTTGTAATCGACCCCATCGACAGCGCCCAAAGTTCGGCAATCGAATCGCTCGGCATGGAGGTCGTGATCCATCCGACCGTCATGCGTAACGTTGAAGACAAGGAGCTCCTCGCGCGGAGAGTTGTGCAATTCGCCGAGAAGCAGAAAGCAGGAGCCGCTGCATGAAGGCGATCCTGATTCCGGTAAAGGAATTTCACGAGGCCAAGAAACGCCTGGCTCCGCATTTCTCCCCTGCCGACCGCGCGGCCCTGGCGGAGGCGATGTGCGAGGATTTTTTCAGTGTCGTGGCTGCGACCCGCTGTGCAGACCGCGTGTTTGTAATTAGCAAAGAACCCGGGGCTCTCTCGCGGGCGCGAAAGCTTGGCTGGGAAACAATTGTCGAATCTTACCAGACCTCGGAAAGCGACTCCGTAGACGCTGGATCACGCTACTGCGCCGAGCAGGGCGTTCACGCTCTCCTGCGGCTGCCCATCGATCTGCCGCTGGTCGAACCGTGCGACATCGAGGCCGTCTTCGAACAATTGGACGTTGCGCCGTCTGTCGTTCTGGTTCCTTCGAGCGATGGCACGGGCACCAACGCGCTGCTACGGTCACCTGCCGTCCTCTTTCCTTCTCACTTCGGACCGAATAGTTTCCCCCGTCATCTGACCGAGGCGGAGGGATGCGGTGCACGTACTCGAGTCTTTCGAAACCCTCGTCTGGAGCTCGATATTGATGAACTGGATGATCTGCGGAGGCTTTCGAATCGGCTGCGACCTGGCTCCGCCACGGCGCGATGGCTCCTCGATCGTGACAGCCGTGGCAGAGCGCGGTGGGCCGGTGGAGTCGGTGGCGATACAGAGCTTTCCAGCACGTAGCTTTTCCTGCAGAGTTGCGGCCGTCGTTCTGCTTCGTCTCCGCGAGAAGCTCTTGCCACTGGTACGTAATGGGACCGTCAATCAGATGACTTGATCGCGCCGAAGAGTTTCGATTTCAGCGGCGGTGTAGCCAAGTTCTCGAAGAATCGGCTCGGTGTCTTGTCCCAGGGCCGGAATCGGACCGAAGCGAGCAGGACTGTCAGACAGCCGTAGAGGACTTCCGATGACCGGCACGGCCCCTACGGGCGATTCCATTTCTCGGATCATCTTCCGAGCAATGACTTGAGGATGGGCCAACACCTCGGCAATGCCATTTAACTTGCCGTATGGCAATTCGCTGTCACGGAGGCGGCGCAACCATTCGCCGTGCGGTTGCTCCAAGAAAATTCTCTCGACCATGTCTTCCAATACCGCGCGATTCTGGCGGCGGTCCGGCGCTGTGCGGAACCGAGGATCTTCTAGCAGCTCGGGACGCTCGATTACCTTCCGGCAAAAGATCTCCCAGTCCTGAGGAGTCGCCACCGCCAGGCTCACGTACGCTCCGTCGCCTGCTAGGTACGGACCATAGGGAACGATATAGTGGTGACGCATGCCCACGCGGACCGGCTCTTCCCCCCGATGCCAATAGTGGTGCGGAAAATAGCCCAGCCAGGACAGCGCGGATTCGAACATCGAAATGTCGATCACTTGTCCTCGGCCGGTTCGTTCTCTCTGATAAAGGGCCAAGAGAATTCCTACCGCCGCGTACATCGATGAAGCGAGATCCGTGATCGGCACTCCGACCTTCGCTGGTTTGTCCGGATAGCCCGTCGTGGCAATGATTCCGGCTTCCCCTTGGATGAGCAGGTCGTAGGCTTTTACGTCCCGGTAGGGGCCGTCCTGGCCATAGCCGGACACGGAGCAGTAAATGAGCCGCTGATTGCGCGCACAGAGCTCCGCCGCTCCTAAACCCAGGCGATCGGCAACTCCGGGCGCAAAATTTTCGAGGAGTACATCCACACGTTCGGCCAGGCGCCGCACCGCTGCCAGCCCCGCCGGCTTCTTGATATCCACTGCAAAGCTTCGTTTGTTCCCGTTGAGCCAAACGTATCCAGAGGAGAGGCCGCGTACGACGGAATCCCACGCGCGAATCAGGTCGCCAGTTCCCGGTTTCTCAACCTTGACTACTTCGGCGCCCATATCCCCGAGAATCCGCGAGCAGTGCGGGCCTGACACAGAGACTTCCAGTGCCAGGACGCGGACGCCATCAAGAGCCAAAGGCGCTTTCCCGGGACGGTCCCCCGCCATCAGGCACGGACCTCGGGAAAAAGATTCTGCTTCGGCGCATGCGCTCGCTTCCACACCATGACGCTTCGGGCGTAGTCGATTACGACCTTGCCTTCCTGCTGGATCCCTCGCGTGCGGACCTTGATAATCCCCCATTGAGGCTTGGATTTGGATTCACGTTTGTCCAGCACCTCGGATTCGGAGTAGAGGGTGTCGCCGGCGAACAGCGGGTTGGGCAGCTTGATCTCATCCCAACCCAGCGCAAATCCGTTTTCGCTCACGTCAGCCACGCCCATTCCGGCTACGATGGCAAGTGTGAGGGCGCTGTTGATCAGGCACCGGCCAAACTCGGTGCGCTTGCCGTATTCATTATTGAAGTGGATCTGATTCGTGTTGTTGGTCAGCAGCGTGAACCAAATGTTGTCGTTTTCCGTCACCGTCCGCCCAAGGCGGCAGCGGTAAACGTCTCCCACTTCGAAATCTTCAAAGAAGCGGCCTTCCCAACCAGGCTTGATTGCCATTTTGCTCCCTCCCTGATGAATTGCTTGAATGAGTTCACATAGGGACGAAAAGTCCACGCGCCACCACTTCCTCTGATCGCGTGCCGCCCTTCTATGCGACCTCGCTGAAAGCTGAATCCTCTAAGAGGAACGAGTGCTCAGCGATTCCGCCAGCTCAAGAGTTTGCCGGGCCCTGTCCACAATCGGAAGATCGAGGAGTTGCCCGCCGAAGGCTACCGCGCCCTCGCCGCGGGCTCTCGCCTCATCAAAGGCCTTCAGCACTCCTCGCGCATACTCGATTTCGTCCGCTGCCGGCGTGAAGGCGGCGTTCACGGTGTCGACCTGTGCGGGATGAATCAGCGACATCCCTGAAAACCCCAGTCGGCGGGACTGCAGCGCAAATGTCTTCAGCCCTTCGGTATCCTGAAGGTCCGGCCAGACGCCATCGACCGACTGGACGTGCGCACACGCGGCGGCCGTCACGAGCGCCGAACGCGCGTAGATGAGGTCGCGAGCTTCGCCCTCACGCCGCAGGGGCAGACTCAGCTCTCTTGAAAAATCCTCCGCCCCGAAGATCAGCCCAATCACCCGCGGCGAAGCAGTGGCAATGGAGTAGGCGTTGAACAACCCTCTCGGACTTTCAATAGCAACAAGCAGACGCACGCTTCCTCGACTGAGTCCCACTTCCGGTTCGCGACGATCCAGGGTCTCCTCGACGGTCTTGATCTGTTCGGGAGTTTCGACCTTCGGCACAACTAGACCCTCCAGACCCTGCCGCACGACCGAGCCAAGATCGTCACGACTGCGTTCGTGCCCCACGGCATTGATGCGCACGAACCTCGCGGGCGTGCGAAGTTGCTTCTCCGTCTTCAGGCGCGTTGCCACCTGGTCAAGGCAGGCCGCAATTTGTTTGCGGGCGGCGTCCTTCTCCGCAGGAGCCACGCCATCTTCGATATCCATCATGACGGCGTCAACGGCAACCCCCAGCGATTTTTCAATCATGCGCTGGCGATTTCCGGGGACGAACATCCAGGAGCGCAATAACTCATTTTTCCGGTCCATGGTTTTGCAGCACCTCTCTCTGTTTATGATTTCTGAATCAATTGCTGGCAGGCCCGCGCCCGCCGGACTCTGGCTTCTTACCTTCCCGTTCGTCTAATACGACTTTGGCATTTTCAGTACGTTCTGGCCGACAAACGCCAGTATCAAATTGTTGTTCACCGGCGCTACGGTGAGGAGACGAGTCTCTCGAAACTTTCTCTCGACATCATAATCGCGTGCAAAGCCGTAGCCGCCGTAAGTGGTCAAGCAAACATCCGCGGCTTCCCAGGCGGCTTCGGAAGCCAGCAGCTTGGCCAAGTTGGCCTCGGCCCCGCACTTTTCCTTGCGGTCGAACTTAGCGGCGGCATCGAAGCGCATGAGATCGGCAGCCTCCACGTGCGCGTAGGCCTTCGCGATGGGAAACTGGACGCCTTGATTCGCGCCAATGGGCCGCCCAAAGACCACTCGTTCGCGCGCATACGTCGATGCGCGGTCGACGAACCAGCGGCCGTCTCCGATGGCCTCGGAGGCGACCAGAATCCGCTCCGCATTCCACCCGTCGATGATGTAACGAAAACCCTTGCCCTCTTCGCCGATCCGGTTCTCGACCGGGATCTCCACATCCTCGAAAAAGATCGTATTCGTGTGATGATTTACCATCAGGTCGAGAGGCCGGATTTGCAGGTTCCCTTTGACGTCCCGCATGTCCACGATGAACACGGAAATCCCCTGCGTCTTGTCCTGGACGTCGTTATACGGCGTGGTGCGAGCCAACAGCAGCATCAAGTCCGATTGTTTCGCGCGAGAGATGAAAATCTTCTGCCCGTTGACGACATAACGATCCCCCTTGCGAACGGCACGGGTCTCGATCCGCGTGGTTTCCGATCCGGCATTCGGTTCGGTGACGGCAAACGCCTGCAGACGCAACTCGCCCCGCGCGATCGACGGGAGATAGCGCTGCTTCTGTTCTTCGCTACCATGACGAAGCATGGTCCCCATCGTGTACATTTGGGCATGGCAGGCGCCGGAGTTGCCTCCTGAGCGGTTGATCTCTTCCAGGATGATCCCGGCTTCTGTGATCCCGAGTCCCGCGCCGCCATATTGCTCTGGAATCAAGGCGGCCAGATACCCGCTGGCGGTGAGTGCGCTGACGAAGTCTTGCGGATACGCTTCCTTCTTATCGACCTCGCGCCAATACGTGTCCGGGAAATCACGGCAAATCGCGTGCACATTCTCCCGGATTGCCTGAAGCTCTTCCGTCGTCGTTCCCATCTCATGTCCTCCGTGCTCGCGAAGTCGTCTTCCGGGCTTAGTCAAGCCACATCAGCTTGGCTGGATTGTCGTGGAGCATCATCCGAACCTCGTGCTCCTTGATGCCGAACGCGAGCAAGGCTCGAATGAACACTCGCATTCCATCAATGCTGTCCATGTGCAATACCTGGCCGAAGTCGCTGCCGATGATGCATCGCTCGGGTCCGATTGCTTTGATGGTGTTGATTGTCTCCATGGGATCGGCGACAGGCTGGTACAGGCTGGGTATCATAGGTTGGCAATAGGTCCCAACATAAACTCCCAAATCGGCAAGCTCCTTCATTTCATCCAGCAAGAGCTTGTTCAGTTCCAGCAAAGGATGATCCAGTGTGGCCCGGACCCCGAGTTCCTTCGCCTTCTTCGCGAGCGGCAGCAACTCCTTGAAATCGGTATGTCCGAATCCGATGCCGACCTTCTTTGCCGCGGCCATCTTCATGATCTCCGCCACTTCTGGCAACACCTCGCCAGAGTCGCTGACCAGTCGTACGCCACCTCGCTCCGGCTGTCCCGCGCCGCGCCAGAAGCCGAGTGACGTGAAGGTGGGGAACCAGATCATCTTAAAATTCGGATATTGCAGCGCTATGCGAATGGCATCAGGGTTCATCCCCAGACACGTCCCCGCTCCACCGTAGATTTCCACGCGGTGCGTCAATTCTCCCTTTTCGATCAAGTAGTCGATGTGTCGCTGGGCCAAATAGGCGGCGTTGCTACTGATGTTCCAGTGATCTTTGAATGCGAGCGCACGCATGCCCGCCTTGGAAGCATCGATGGCGATCTGAATCATGTCCTGAGAGCGATAAACAAAATCTGGGAATGCATGAATGTGGCAGTCGATCGCTCCTTCGAGAAGCTTGTTCTCGATTCCCGGATAAATCTTGAGCATTTCCGGGTTGTCCTTGAGCATCTGGTAGAAATAGTCTTTGGCATTGAGCTGGCGAACCCGCTCAACGGTAAGTACCCGGCCTACGAGAAGCTGTCGGGCCGCCTCTGCATCGGCAGCAAAATCGCACATGATCGTCTCCTTGTAAGAATAGGTTTATGAATTTCCCCACGCTTCTACGAATCGCCGGGCATCCTCGATAACCGGCTCGGTCACAGGAACGTACGGAACAATCAGTCGCGTGACACCAGCTTCCACAAAGGGTTTCAACCGATCTTTGATTTCCTGGATGGAAGTCGCGGGGATCACCGGCAACTTGTCCATGTAAGCGTCCGTGATTTTGGTGCTTGCGGCTTTGAATCCACCCGCCTTGAAAGCTTCCTGGACGGCGTTCACTTCTTCCTCGAATCCGGATGCCCTGAGCATGTCCTTGTAGTGGTCGGCGATGTTGTAGAAGGTCAGCACCTGCCGGATGCGCGACCTGGCCATGGCTCGATCCGGGTGCAGCGAAACCCGAACCTTCGCAATTATTTCAATCTTGCTTGGGTTGCGGCCTGCCTCGACAGCACCAGCGCGGACGCGGGCGGCGATTTCACGGATCGTGGCTGGCGTAGCCATGTTGATAAAGACCCCGTCGGAAATCCGCCCTACCAACCGCGTCATCTGCGGTCCCAATCCCGCAAGGTAAATCGGAAATGTTGGATGCGACGGTTTCCAGGAAAGCTGAAAACGTTGTCCGGTCGAGTAGATCTCACCCTGATATTCCACACGTTCGCCCGCGGCGGTTTTGCGAACGATCTCGATATATTCCTTGGCACGGCGCAGAGGACGATCAAAAGTGCCTCCGTGCCAGGCGGCGATCGTTTTGTTGGCCACTCCCAGGCCCAAGAGGAGCCTCCCGTCGGAGAGGTCCTGCAAGGTGGCAGATTGGATTCCCAGCGTGACAGCGCTTCGGCCGTAGATGTGATAGATGGCCGTCCCGAGCTTGAGTGTGCGAGTGCGCGCGGCAATACCCGAGAGCAAGATCAGCGGGTCCGTGCTGTTCGATTCCCCCTTCCAGAAAGCACCGAAACCAGCTTGTTCAATCAAGGGCGATAATTCCACGATCCCGCGAACCGGATAATGTGCGGCAGAGTTTAACTCGATGTCATAGACCATGATCGTTCCTCGCTTTCGGTACAATGGCAGGCCGATAAGGCTTGCCGCCCCTTACTTCAAATGTAAGCCTTTCGGGTCGATTTCCTCTCGCAACAAGCGCAACTCCTCGGCACTGGGAAGTGGCGTCGTTGGAATGTCGTTCGGGATGTGCAACGGGAATCCCGTATTTTCTACTAACTCTTCCAGTCGAATCCCCGGATGCAACGAGAGCAACGACACTGCATGTGTCTTCGCGTCAAATCCGAGAACAGCCATGTCGGTAATCACGCGGCTCGGACCGCCTCCGCGCAAATTCAACTCCTCCCGGCTGCGCCCGCCCACAAAGCCAGGACTAGTCAGGTAGGCCACGGCTAGAGGAAGTTTTCGTTTCTCGTGCCGCATGATCACGATTACACGTTTGGCCAGCGAGGCGACATCGTTTCCCCCGGCGCTGCCGTTCACATAGCGGATCTTGCCGGACTCCTGCTTCAAAAGCGTGGTATTGACGTTGCCGTAGCGGTCAAGCTCTAAAGCCCCTAAAAACCCCGCGTCAACCACACCTCGATGCAGGTTCATGCCCATCACATCCAGAAAGCCGCTCCAGCACGTGGCTCGGTAAAATATCCGGGAATCGGCCAATCCCACCGGCGTGTCTCTTGGAGCCGGATTCATCACTCCAACCTCAAGAAGAGCGGCAAGTCGCGGCGCGTGCGTGCGCTTGGCAAGCACGGTGGCCACTTCGGGCAATCCGAGCCCGACGATGATGACCTCACCGTCGCGGAGTTCTCTCGCTCCGGCAGCCGCCATAATCTCGGTGGCTCGGATATCGGGCAGTCTATTTCTGCTCTTCGTTCCTTCAGTCACCTGCATCGAATGGATCCTTTACTTCTCTGCGCTTCACTCTTCCGCTCAGTATCCTAGGATGGGATCGGCCCTTAATTCTTCCATCCGCCTCAATCCTCCGAGCTTTTCCAGGTATTCCCAATGGTCGCGGCAACCGAAAACGAAGGCCTTCAAATACTCCTTGAAGCGCTCCGGTTCCTTTGCGTGTTCTACGTACAGGCGCAAATGATCGGCATCGTAGTCGTAACAGCCAAAAACAGCGGTTGGCAACGCACCAAACGGTTGATGAATGACCGCCTCCACTCGGTGTCCCGGTATGATTGTCCTCTCAGGCGAGCGCTGGATATACTCGGTGGGAACAATCTCCTCCGCTACTACAACCAACCGGCGCCCCGCCTTAGCTTGCTCCTCATTCTCCCAGCGAGGTCCGTTGATCTGACAATTTCCCTCGCGGTCCGCAATCTGCACATGAACGAAGGACACGTCCGGCGTAAGCGCCCTCAACAAGACGTACTCCTCCCCGGTGAAGGGACACTTTGATCGCTTCACATTTTCGGCGCCCGGCCCCGCCTCTAAACGCTCCAAGATCTCGGAAGCAAGCAACGACTTGATGGGAATGAAAGAGAGACCCAGCGCTCCTGCCAAGTAGCGAAAGCAAACTGAAAGGCTGGTGTAGTCTTCGCAGTGTAGCGACTTTGTTTCGCGCGCGCGGTTCACGCAGTGGGCGGGGCCAAATCGGTCCAGCGACCCTCCACCCATGATCAAGTGCCTTACGAGACCAGCCCCGACTAGTAAGTCTGTATCGAGTCCCACAACTCCCTGGGAGACCGTCAGGTCCCGCTTCTGCTGCCGAATCAATTCGTGGACAACTGCAATTAGATTGCGGGCAATCGCGAAGCCGCCTAACGCAATGTGGCTTCCCGAAGGAATCGTGTGAACGACTTCGGAAACTGATTTGACTTTGTCAACCATACCCGAGGTACCCGCCTGTCTGTCGGTGCAGCCAGATCGTCGATCGGCGCGCTGCCGGGACAGGGCAGAGTTTACCAAGCAGAATCGCTGATCGTCAAGAACAAACTAGTCCATAATTATCACAGAATGAGAATGACGCTGCTATGTTAATGCATAGAACCCGCCATGAGATAATTTCTATAGACATGGCCTCTAAAATAGGCGATTCTTGGAAATAGCTTCGACTTCGTGACCAGCGGCCACAATAGTGGCGGCAGGCTCAGGCACGCCAGCTCTGAGCGAGCATACAAAGTCGAGGAACAGCCCACGCGAGAGAGGAAATAGGTGACTACGGCGAACCGACTACTGGCTGTCCTGAGCCTTTTCACGATTGAAAAGTCTGAATGGACCGTGGAGGAGGCAGCTAAAGAAATCGGTGTCTCCGTTAGCACGGCCTACAGATACTTCAGAGACTTGTCCAAGGTCGGTCTTCTCGACTCGTCTCCAAGCGGCAAATATGTTCTGGGGCCCGCAGTCATTGAGAATGATCGCAAGATTAGGTTGACCGACCCGTTGATTAAGGTCGGGCGGCCTGCCATGCAGCGTCTAGTTACTCGCTCAGGCAGCGCGGGCGTCGCTCTCTTGTGCCGAATTTATCGGAATCGCGTCATGTGCGTGCACCAAGAGGCCAGAGTTCTTCCTGAAAATACCGTCGGCTATGAGCGCGGCCGACCGATGCCGATGTTTCGCGGCGCATCATCCAAGGTCATTTTTGCTAATCTTCCCTCGAGAACAGCGCGATGGTTTTTCGAGAAGTACCCTGACGAAATCGCTGCAGGAGGGCTGGGCTCCGACTGGGAAACGATAAAGCTCAATCTGCGCCGCATCCGGAGATGTGGCGTTCATATTACCCGAGGCGAAGTTGACAGCGGCCGCGTAGGTATAGCGGCACCTGTATTTGGCCCAGACCGGAACGTGATCGGTAGCATCACTATGGCCATTCCAGACGATGAGGCGACTCCCCACTTCATCGCCAATATCTCTGCACTTGTGCAGGCAGCCGCTCGCGAGATCGATGCTGGTCTGCAGTTCTTATCGTCGGGAGAGGTCGTTCAAGATCCTGGCCAGCCTCCCGTTTATCACGAACTGTCCAGCTCTCAAGATGGCGGCACTGCTGATGTCTCAACAAGCTCATGACTTTGGGATCGGGCGGATCACTTGGGTACTTTGCTGCGGTGCGAGATGAAACTGTTTCCACAGACCTGCAGCCGTCACCCATCGCGGTCGGGTAGAGAGGGTCTCATTGACCTTCTCGGTATTGGGGCGTAGCTGTTATGACCTCTTGGGGATGTAAACCACTACCGAAACAAGTCTCTCTCCGCCGGCCGAATAAGGTCGCGTCCGCTTCCCCTTCCCTGCGACATCGCCAAGCCCTGGAGAACCGCTGCCGGGACGCGGTTCAGCTTGCCCATGACAAGTCCGCCAGCAGCAGCGAGTTCATCGGCCAGCGCAATCACAGTCGCTTGAAGCATCTTCCCGTGCGTGTCGCGTTGCCCCCGATAATCGACCAATGGCATCATTCCCGCGACACCCAGCGCGACGTTGACCAAGCCCTCCCGCCACGGGCGGCCAAATGTATCGGAAATGATGACGGCCACATGAACGCCAAATGCTCGCGCGAGTTGTTCCTGAAGCGTGCACGCGGAGCGGTCCGGATCCTCCGGCAACAACAACGCCGTTCCCCCTGGAACGTTCGAGACATCCACGCCGGCATTGGCACAGACGAAGCCGTGCCTCGTTTTGGCGATGATCACGCCGCGCTCCATCCGCACGATGCTGCTTGCTTCCCTCAACACAACTTCGATCGCACGAGGATCCTTTTGGTATTCAGAGGCCCACTGTTCCGCTTGCTCGGAAGGTTTGATCGAGTCGAGACGCACGATTCTTCCTTCTGCCTTGGACACAACCTTCTGTGCCACTACGAAGACGTCTCCTTGCTTGAGAACGAGTCGTTGCCGTTGGGCTGCTTCAACCAGGAGCCGTGCGAGATCGTCACCGGGCGCAACTTCGGGCAGCCCCATCAACGGAATAATCTGCATTGGGAAAGGAGTCGGTTTGCGATGTGCTTCAGTATTTGACACGTTCGATCAATTCAACGGCGCACAGACTAGCATCCGAAACGAAGCGAGCCAAGTGGGTTCTGTACAATAAGCGTTGTCATACGCAATGGACGTACTGCCAATTAGGCCAGGCACAAATTGTCGTTTCTACTCTTGGCTAGGGGTGAAGATTCTCTAGAGCACAATGGAGCCAATTTCGCACTTCTTCTATTCCGACCGTTTGAAGCTCCAGTTCTGGGACTACGGGCAGGACGGGAAGCCCCCTCTTGTCCTCGTCCACGGCGGGCTCGATCACGCACGCAGTTGGGATTGGGTGGCGCGGTCGCTGCGCGAGCGCTACCACGTTTACGCGCTCGATTTGCGGGGCCACGGCAATAGCGCCTGGGCGCCCGGGGCGATCTACAGCGTTGCCGAACACATTCTCGATCTTTCGGCGCTTCTTGACATTATCGATAACTTCCCTATCCGGCTGATGGGTCACTCCCTCGGCGGAAGTGTTGTGCTTCACTACGCTGGACTGTACCCAGACCGTGTGTGCAGGGCAGTATCAATCGAGGGTTTTATTGTGCCGCGAGAGCGCCGCTTGCAAGGGTCGCCCAGGGATCGGTTGCTTTATTGGATTGAAGCCGTGCGCGACGTGGAAAAGCGCCGCTCCAAGTGTTACCCGAATCTCGACGCCGCCATGGCCCGAATGAAAGAGGCGAACCCCCGCTTGTCGGAGGAAGTCGCGCGACACCTGACGCTCCACGGCACGAACTGGGAGCCGGACGGATCGCTCGTGTGGAAGTTCGACCATTACATGCGGGTACTGGCTCCTCACGGATTCGACATCGCGGACTGTGTGGAGATATTTGGGAACATCAGTTGTCCAACGCTGTTGTTCTGCGGTCTGGAGAGTTATTTGCCCGTGCCGGAGTCGGACCCACGGATGAAGGCGATTAGGAATTGCCGGCTCGTGAAAGTGTCAAACGCAGGGCACTGGGTGCACCACGACCAGTTGGAAATTCTTTTGAGAGAAACAACTGAGTTTTTTCAGGACTGACGTGATTCATTGCCATTATGCCATCGCGATCCCGTCCCCCTGATAGCGGGCGTCTCAATGATCTTGCGACTTCCAGGATCGGAGCCCCATGGGGGAGTTCGGAATTAGATTTGAGATCTCAAAACTTATGTTGCGGAGGAGCTATGGGCGAAGAAAGGATTGCCATTATCGGCGGAACCGGCGACTTGGGATTCGGCCTCGCCTTGCGATGGGCGCGGGCGGGAGTGCGGGTCACTATTGGCTCCCGCGATGAAAGCAAGGCAAAGGAAGCGGCGCGGCGTATACAGGAAACGCTCAACGCTCACGCGCCAACTCAGTCGGCGGGACTTTCAATCAGTGGGCTCGAGAACGCACAGGCCGCCGCACAGGCTTCGGTGGTGGTGTTGGCCGTTCCTATCTCGGCCCAAGTCGCCATTTTAAAGAGCATCCGAGGTTCCCTCGAACGTGCCATTTTGGTGGACACAACGGTTCCCCTGGCTGCGGCGTTGGGCGGCAAGCCAACACGGATGCTAGGGGTTTGGCAAGGATCCGCCGCTGCGCAGGCTCGCGAGTTCGTGCCAGTCACGACGCCTGTGTTGGCGGCCTTCCACAACGTATCGGCTGAAGCTTTACAAAACCTGTCGGTAACGCCTGAATGCGACATCCTCGTATGCGGAGACGACGAGGCGGCCAAACAAACCCTTTTCCCGCTGGTGAAGTTGATCCCTGGCTTGCGCCCGATTGATGCTGGCCCGTTGGAAATGTCCCGCATAGTCGAGGCCATTACAGCCGTACTGATCTCAGTGAACCGCCGCTACCGCGTGCACCACAGCGGTATTCGCATTACGGGCTTGGAACTCACGGCATAGTGGGCGCGCGTTATGGCGGATGCAAGGATTCCAGGACCTTGACCTCGCAATTCGCTGCTTGGTTCAATAGCGATAGGCACGCTCGCGGTCGTCAGTAGCGCGCCCCACGCTAAAAAGTATTACCGGACCTGGGAGGCTCTATCCTTAAGGCCCACAGACCAATTCGGAGAATGAACCTATGGCATCAAGTACGACGAAGGCGGGTAAAGAAGTGGTTCGGATCGAATTCGACAAAGGAGTGGCGTGGGTCACTCTGAATCGTCCGGAAAAGCGGAACGCGATAAATCCCGCATTGAATTCACGGATGCTGGAAGTCCTGGATGAACTCGAGGCCGATGACCGTTGCGGCGTATTGATTCTGACAGGAGAAGGAGAAGCATTCTCAGCGGGCATGGATCTCAAGGAGTATTTCCGGGAGATGGAGGGCAAGCCGCGCATCGTGACGCAGAAGGCCCGGCGAGCAGCCTACGAATGGCAGTGGCGCCGGCTGAGATACTTTGAAAAGCCGACGATTGCGATGGTGAACGGCTGGTGCTTCGGCGGAGCGTTCACACCGTTGGTGTCCTGTGACCTTGCCATCGCTGCGGAGGAAGCGCAATTCGGCTTGTCCGAAATCAACTGGGGCATTATCCCAGCCGGCAATGTGACCCGAGCCGTAGCTGAAACGATGCGACACCGCGACGCACTCTATTACATCATGACCGGTTTGACATTCGACGGTCGCAAAGCAGCCGAGATGGGGCTCGTCAACGAAGCGGTGCCGAGGGCGCGGTTGCGTCATCGTACCCGCGAACTGGCTGACCTTCTCTTGCAGAAAAATCCCGCCGTGCTGAAGGCGGCCAAAGATGCCTTCAAGAGAACGCGCGATCTCCCTTGGGAAACTTCAGAGGATTATCTGACTTCCAAGCAGGAACAACTCTGGCTGATCGAGGGGCAAGCGCGCCAAGAGGGCCTGAAACAATTCCTTGATGACAAGAGTTTCCGACCAGGCCTTGGGCATTATAGACGTACGCCAGCCGGAAAATAGGTTTGGACGATTCGGCAGGCCAGGCGCCGCGAGACTCGCTGACTTGCATCAGATCCCCCGGAGATCATTGCCCGGTATTTCGTGATGTGATGTCGGCGGCAGCGGTGCGGCAGCAGCATTCATACACCGACAGCATCCAACCGGGATGCGAAACTGCAAAGGCAGAGAGTAAATTCCATGGAAGCAGACACGACGATGTCAAACACTCCCGCATGGTTCGACAAGGATCCCATTCAATATCACGCCGGTGTTCGGCCTAACCGAGCCGCGTGCCTCGAATTTAGGACGGGCGAGCATCTCACGTATCGTGACCTGGATCGGCAGATTGCAAAGTGCGCCGGTTTGCTGGTCAAGGTGCTGGGCAAGCCCTTGGGTATACGGGTTGCCATACTGGCTCGCAATGGCATCGATCTTGTACTGCTGCACTACGCCTGTGAACGGACAGGTGCGATCTTCGTGCCCCTCAACTGGCGTCTCGCTGGTCCTGAACTCAAGACTCTGTTGGAGGACGCTGGTCCGCAGCTATTTGTTTACGACGAGGAATTCGGCCGCGCGGCGACGGAAGCCGCTTCCGGCCTTCCTTCGCTAGTTACCTTCAAGATCTCGCCCGGCAGCAACGAGTTTCGATCAGCAGTCAGCGCAGCGGAGGCTGTCGCCAGTCGGTTTGCTGCGCTGGACGCGCCTTGTACGTTCCTCTATACCTCGGGAACAACCGGTAAGCCGAAGGGTGTCATTGTGACCCGCAAGAACATATTCTTCGGCAGCTTCAACCACTCCATCGTCGGCCAGGTTGGCCCGGATTCCGTCATGCTGTGCGACGCCCCTATGTTTCATGTCATCGGCCTGTTCGGTCTTGTGCGAAGCTCTTTCTACGCAGGCGCCACATTGGCGATTTCTGATCGGTTCACGCCTTCGGCGACACTCCAGCGAATTTCCGATCCGCAACCCGGTGTCACTCATTATTTCTGTGTGCCGCAGATGGCTCAGGCGTTGATCGACGATCCATCATTCCCCGCGAGCGACTTGTCACGACTGAAAGGACTCTTCTTGGGCGGGGCGCCACTCCCCGAGAGTCTGGCGGCAAGATTTCTCGACGCTCGCGTACCAATCGCCGACGGGTTCGGCATGAGTGAGGCAGGAACGGTTACTTGCATGCCTCTCGATCTCGAGATCATCCGCCGGAAGCCTCGCTCCGTAGGCTTGCCGGCACCCGCAGTTGAGATCCGCTTGGTTGCCGCCGACGGCCAAGATGTCGGACCCGGCGAACCCGGCGAAATGTGGCTTCGCGGTCCCGGTGTCAGCCCCGGATATTGGAACCAGCCTGAAGCTACCAACCGGGCCTTTGTCGACGGATGGTTTAGGACCGGAGACGTTGCGCGACGAGACGACGGTTTCTACGAAGTCGTTGACCGCCTGAAGGACATGTACATCACCGGTGGAGAGAACGTATATCCCGCGGAAGTGGAGGCAAGCATCCTGACTCTGGCGGGTGTGGCCGAGGCAGCCGTCATTGGAGTGCCAAACGAACGGTGGGGAGAGTGTGCCTGTGCTTATGTGGTTCTTCAACCGGGCGCGACGGTTATGGCCGAGCAGATCCTAGATCACTGCGCTAGCCGACTCGCCCGCTTCAAGCTCCCCACATGGGTTCGCTTCGTCGATGCCATCCCTCGCACTGCTTCCGGCAAAATACAGAAGGATGTGTTACGCCGCATTTTCGCTGCGGAAACTGTCCACCGAGATTGATGGATCCGTTCGGCACGTGTTGCCTACGGTCGTCCAAACCGCTCCCGAGCAAACATGCATCGCTCTGGTGCTGGGCGACGCCGAATTCGACAGCGAGAAGAATCACATCTACATCCGCTAGAAACTGGGGGCGCAGAGCGTGATCTCTGCCAAGCGCGAAGACTGGAGCCTCTAAATTGGAAGCAATCGTCCTGACATACTCAACGTGTGCGAACCCAGTTCCGAGCGACTCATCCTAGATGGTTGTGCCGCCAATCCTGCGAGAGGAGACGCGAGTTCCCGGTAACAGCGCCGACGAAGTGTCCGTGCTGGCGTCGTGGTTTTGCGCGACAATCATCTTCTACGACGACGAATTCGAAGGCAGGCTTTTCTCGGGATGCTTTTGCACGGTTCCGGGCAATCGTTTCCCCCGATTGAGTCTCGGACCGTTCGGTCAGCTTTGTTGAACGCTTTCGGGCCCTCGCTCTAAAGGGGAGGGCCCGCCATTGTCGGTATCGGATCTCCAGGTCTTTCGCCCCATGTTGATACTGGCTTTCGTTCCGTACGCGTGTTCGAACATCAGCGCCGCGACCCTCTCTCCCTCGCCAGTTTCGAGCGCCTGAACGATCGCATGATGCTGACGATGCGCATACCACAGGAAGTCGTACATGTATTGGAGGTCTACCCTGTCAAAGGCGATCGCGTGAGCTGCAGCAAACGGGATGCCGTTATTGCGTTCGATCGCGTCGGCAATTACCTTACTGCCTGCTCCTTGGACGATCAGCGAATGAAATTGTTTGTTCATCTCGCCGTAGGAGTCTTCGTCGGATTCGACGAGGTGCCGCTTAGCAAAAATCTCGTCGCCTTCATGAAGACAGTCATGGAGCGACTGCATCAGCCGGCGCGGAGGTCCCTGTTCGGCCAGTGTGCGCGCCGCGAGTCCTTCCAGCACACCCCGAACATCGATGGCATCCATGATCTCTTTGGGCGTGAATTCGCGTACCACGAACCCGCGCGTATCCAGTTGGACGAGGATGCCTTCTTGCGCCAGCATGGGCAGGGCTTCGCGAACGGGAGTTCGCGAAACTCCGAGGGTACTGGCCAACTCCACCTCTCTCACGCGCTGACCTGGCAGGAGTTCTCCATGCAAGATCATCTCGCGAATTTTTACGATTACTCGTGAATTCTTACCGGCCATTTGCACGCCAATCTTGCCGAGCTCGCTGAAAAGCGTGGAATCGTTCCCTTGCCCCCGCAAGTGGATCATTCCGCATGCCCGACGATCATGCGGATGTTATCAACTCTACCTAATGCAAGCAATGTCTCTGGGGTCCCTCGGTACCAGTCTCGACTCAGATGCATGGAAAGAACTGGGCTTCGCCGATCGGCGCCTGGGAGTAGTTACTTGGTCGCTGATGTGCGCGTGTAGCCATCGTGACTTGAGACAGCGAGCGCGCTCGATTTCGGCGGTTTACGCCCCCAGGATGTGGCAGCGTGGGGTAGTTACGACGGGTACGGCTTTTGGACCCGCGCGTCCTTACTTCACTTCGTTCATTTCTTTGTGACGATTTGCACTGGTGGTGTGCCGTAGGTGTGGAACGAATCGATCGTCTTGAGGCCCCAGGCCTGGCCTTTCTTGCGTTCGGCTTCGGTCCAGCGAATCGGCTTCCAGTCCGGCGCCAGAATCAAGCGCGCTCCGGCGTTGGCGATTTCCACGCGGTTGCCGCCGGGTTCGTACACGTACAAGAAGAAGGTCTGCTGGATGGCGTGCTTGTGCGGGCCGGTTTCGATGTAGACGCCGTTCTCGAGGCAGATATCCGCGGCGATCAGCACCTCTTCGCGGCTATTGACCGCGTAGGTGATGTGATGAAAACGACCCCTGACTCCGGTGTGGTCGCGCGAATAGGCGAAGTCGTAGCTCTTGTTCGTGCAGGTCATCCACATGGCGGCTTCCGTGCCGTTGTCCAGCACGATCTGCTCGGTCAACCGGAAGCCCAAATATTTCTCGAAAAACGCGCGGTTGCCTTCGATATCCACGGCCAGCCCATTCCAATGATCGAGGCGGCGCACGTTGATGCCGCGCGCGGGAAAGCGCTGCGCTTGATTCTTTAGGGCCGGGCGCAACTCAGGCGGCGGCTCGTACCACTGCGTTTCGTAGTACAGCTCGATCTTGTGGCCGTCCGGATCCTGGCACACAAACGCCGGGCCATGCGCGAGGTCGCCATCGTTCCAGCCGATGTCGAATCCCGAGCCTTTTAATGCCGCCACGCGCCGCTCGAGCGCTTGCGGGCTCCGGGTTCGATAGGCCACATGGCCAAGACCGGGCAGTTTCGATGCGGTGAGCTTCAACGAATGGCGCTCGTAGTCGTCATAGGCACGGAGGTAAACGGAGTCGCCTTCCCGGCCGCTCTCGGTCATTCCCATGATGTTGACGAAAAATTGCAAGCTCTCCTCCGGCTTCGGAGTCAGCAATTCCAAATGGCCCAAATGGGCGACGTCCATGATCGGTTCAGTTTGCATGCCTACAGGGTCTCCTTACGATGCGCGTCACCGGAATCTGCCCGAGCGTCTGAACCATCCTAGCGAGTCGGAGTCGGCAAAAAGACCTCGTAGGATGATGCGCGTCTCGCAGCATACTTCCAACTTTCCGCCGAGCAGGTTTTTGTGTCCCCGGTCGTCATGAACTTTCACCGCCGACGATTCCCGATCGAATTGCTCACTGGCGGGCGAATATAGCCGCGCATAGCAGGACCAAGCGCGTATCTTGTCACGCAATGCATACAATGTGGGGTCCGAGTGCCGGCGGAGGAGGGCCCAGATTGTTCATTGAATAAAAGCCACCCGGAGGAAGGGGGTGGTAGACCAACCTCCGGGCAGCAAGTCGGCCTCCCAGCAGTTCTAGGGGAGCGCCAAATTCAGTGATGTATACACTATATTATCCACTGCATGCAAATAAATTTACGGCCATATAATTCCAGCGAATAGAAACGGACGCGAATCTCGATTTGCAATGATTTCTGCCTCGCGCCATTCGTACCAATTGATGGCGCTCCGCCTATGATGGACGTCTGCCAACTACATGCAACGTGAAGCAGGCAAGCAAGCGGGTTCGCGAAACCCGAAGACTCTGGGGCGCACTTCGCCATCCATGCAAGGAGATACTTCTACTTGTCCCAGCCCGAACTCATACCGTAAGGGACGGGCCATGCCAATCCTTCGATCTTTCGAATCTTGCCATTCTCAATCTTGAACAATTGGGGAACAAGATAAGTGATTGGCCGAAGAAACTCGGACGGTACGCTGACTCCGCCGACTCCGGGTACCGAGACGGATTTCACATCACCCTCATTGTCAAAGAGTGCCAGGTTCAGCACCAAGCCATGCTCTGCGTCGACGACCAGTTGACGCACATCACGGACTTTCATAAGCGCGCTGAAAAATCCAGTTTCGAGCTCTTGCCGGCAACTCTGACTGAAAACTCGAAATGAAGGCTGCGCCGGATCCACGGCAGGACCGTCGGGATTATCGGTGGCGGCGATCCCATTCTCTCGACGAGAGCACCGTTCGGCGAATGGTACGATCGAACCTCTGGTCTCGTTGAATCCTTCGAAATACCGATCCGTTGTTGCAATCAGTTGCTCCCGCGTCGTCCGTTTGGCAGCATCGGATGTACTAAAGAGGGTATCGGGCGATACAAAACCGCTGGGTTTCAATTCATCGATCATTCTGGGAGTCATGACGCCGGCAGTATTTGCACCCAAACCGCCTGATCCAGGTCTCAACTGCTCACGGGCCACAATCGCCTCCACTTCGACGATTCGCTGATCTTGCACCTTGAGCCTCAGTGCCATCACGCCGAAAAGGGTGCCTTTGAATTCGCTGAAATCACCGTAATACCCTGCTTCACCGTTTGCTGGGTCCGCCAGATACACCCGATATTTGCCACGCCCCGTGAAAGTCTTCCAAATGCCTTCACCGGGCTTTACCAGCTGCCCGTTTTCGGTGTACTTAACCCCGGGAGCCAACGCAATGCTGCAAGGACAGCGTGAACTCAAGGCATCGAAATACTTATCGACGAAACTCCTTAGGCAATCTCGATTGCATGGGGACGAGCGGGCAGGGGGTGATGGGGGCGCTTGTAGAACCGATGATTTCCCATCACCGGCAGACACCGCGACAGCGAGCGCGATGCCAGAGATCGCAACAAACAGGATTGCGAGAAGAGCACGATGTGGAAGGGTCTTCGGCATGAGGGTCTCCGGGCGTCTATTTGTCAAAGGCAGGGCGAGCATTGAACGGAACTTCATACATAGTCATTTCTATTAATCGAATGCTCCCATTTTCGATCCTATAGGCCTCGTTTGACTGGTTTGTGCGCGGTGTCATGAAGTACGGCGGAACTTTCCAGACGCGGCCGTCGGTCAAATGCATTTCCGTTACAGTCCCATCGAAATCAAGATACGCAGAGGCGAGAACGGCACCTCGTTCCACATCGACTACCAAATATCTCCGGTCGCGGCATCCAGTCGTGAAGCCAAGAAAGCCCAACTCATATTGGGCTTTGCACCCTAGCATCGTGAAGTCGCTGATGTCCGAGTCAGAATGGCCATAGTTCTGCGGCCTGGGTTGATTGGTCGTCTTGACGGCATCTTCGATGCGATTGCAATCGTCGGTAAAAGCGTAGATACCCTTGCCGTCATTTTTCTCGAGAGCCTGATAATACATGTAAGCAGCTTCCTCAAGAGACTCACGCGATTGCCTTCGTTCAAGCGGAATCGTTGTGAGCCAGCCGGGGTCGGGTTTTGCCATTTTTTCGTACAAGGCGGCCCCGCGCGGATCATGGGCGACAAACTGTTCGGCTTCTGTGATGAGTTGGTTTTCGATCTTGAGTCTGAGAATCAGGATGGCGGCGACGTCATTCTCATAGACGACGCCAATTGCGCCGACGTCGCCACGTTCGGGATCGGCGAAGTAGTGCCGATAGGTGCCAAGACCGCTAGCGGTCGCCCACAAGGCTTTGCCGATTTTTAAGGGCACATTGTCTTGGGCGTACCTGACTGTGGGCGATAGAGGCGCGCGAGAAGGATCGTGAGCTACCATCGCAGTGAGATATCGATCAACCATTCCTTCCAAGCAGGATCGATCGCACTCAGAAGAGCGGCGGGCATCCGAGCCGGCTGTTGCTTTCCCGTCGTCCGCGACGGTATCTGAACGACTGGCAACGCTGAAGCCACGGATACCGGCCACCTGAGCCATCAAAGGCCGAGCACATGCGGCTATCAGCATCAGTGCGATAAAAAGCAAAGCGGTGACGGATCGCGAGCCCAGCAGTGCTCTCAATTTAGCGACTCCTCGTGTCATTTTACCAAAATTCAGGAAATCGGCATTCGTGTGGCGTGGAGAGGGCCGTCTCCAGATTTTGCGTACCCTGTGACTTCGGGCTGGTTCAGCACAGCTGTCGCGCGGAAGGCGGAGGTCTCAACTCTGGCGACAAGCATGCGACTGATCAGGCAATGGATCCGCTATCAAGCCAGCTTCATTTACGGCTTGCGCCACCCACTCGTAGGAAAGATCAATGCCATGTTCTTCTTTTAATTTTTGGTGGAAGGAACGTAGGCTGATGTGAGAGTAACTCTCCTGGTACAGGAGGAGAACCTTCTCAACGGTTTCCAAGGGCACATGCCTCTGACGAGGTCTACGAATCGCTCTGACCCAGAAACCGTCGTAGCCTCTCCTAATGTAAAGCTGGCGCAAGCGCTCCATGGCTGAGTAGGAGATCCCAAGAACGTCCGCCGCCTGATTCCAAGTGATCTTCCTGGCGATCGCTCTCAAAATTACCTGTCGTGCTTTCATGATTTAGACACCCAGCGCGCGAAACGGACCGAGCCGACGCCAGATTGGGTTCCGGGCATCGGCTCGGCCGATCGCAAACCTAGAAGTCGAACTTCAAAGCAAACTGAATCTGCCGAGGCGTGATAACCGGCGACTGCGAGGCGGTGGTCTGCCCGGCAGGAGTAGCGGCGGGTGTATCTATGGCGCCCAGTACCCCCGCTCCCGTCCCCCCGACGTTGAAGTGGTTGAAGCAGTTGAAGCACTCCGTGCGGAACTGTAGGTTCAACCGCTCCGTGATTTTGGTGTTCTTGGTGATGGAAAGGTCCGCATTAAACGTGCCGGGACCGGGCAGACTATCTCGCTTGATATTGCCCAGGAACCCCGGAGCCTGAGCTTCATAGCACGTGGGATCGAACCACTGGACGACTCGATTCCCCTGGGCGGTATACGATTTCTGCTTGAGGAGGTGATTTGGGCTGCATCCGGGTGCGAAGCTATAGTTTGCTCTTGAGGCCCATTGGCTCCCAAGGTCCCCGGGATCGTTGAAGGCTGCGCCGTTGTAGACGTTTAGCGGCAGTCCCGTGTGGATCCCGACGATCGTGGAGATCTGCCACCCTTCGACCAGCCGATTCCCCTTGAAAGGCAAGGAGTAGAGGAGATTGCCGCTGATGTTGTGGCGGATGTCGAAAGTGCAGTTTCCGTAATCGTACCGCTGGTTGTAGCGATCCTGGACGAGTGCAGCGAATTCCTCCAGGGATGACGCGAAAGAACCGTCGTCAATGCAGTGGGACCAAGTATAGTTGAACTGTCCGGCAAGGTCATGTGCGAACTGGCGGTTGAGCGATACTTGGAGGGAACTGTAGGACGATGCCCCCGTGTTGTAAGCCTGAATAATAGATCCGAAGTTGGGATTAATGCGTGCCGAGACGGTGCCCCCTTGCGCGTCGGCGAGGGTCGCGATGTTCATCCCACTGCCGTAGCAGGTCACCTCGGTTGGAATCAGGCAAGCGCTTGTCACAAGATAGGTCCCGTTTGTAGCAGTCGGGCGCGCCGTTGGAATCTGCGGCAATTGCGTACAGTTCGGGAACGCCGTGGACACCGCGGTCGCAAGGCACTGCGGAGGATTGATGTCCCCCTGCGTCCACAAGTGGCGAGACACCGAGCCGACGTAGCCGACCGACAAGACTGTGCCGTGCGCAATCTCGCGCTGCACGTTCAAGTTGTACGTGATCTGGTAGGGGGAGCCGCCGTGGGGTTGATAGGTCACGCCGGCAAACTCACCCGTCGCGCCAGGAACGTTGCACGTGTCTGGGGCTGGGAGTCCGGGTCCGCATATATTCGGGAATTGCACCGGAGTGTCGCAGGAGTGGTCGAAACAGACCACCGGTGCGGGTACCGAGAAACCCGAGGGAGCCGTGTTGATGAAGTTGGACTCCCAGAGGCGGCCCGACGTGGGATCAAAGAAGATGCCGGCGCCTCCACGGATCGAGGTTTTGTGATCCTTGAAAGGATCAAAAGCAAATCCGAAGCGAGGTCCGAAGTTCCCGGCGTTGATGTTGTTCGCAAAGACGTGCTTGACGGGCGTGAAAGCATTGCCGCTGGGATTCAACTCGGGTCCAAGGGGTGGAAGAAATGAGTTAACGATAGTGGTCATCGGCTGATTACCGAAAGCCCAGCCCACGGGATTGGTGTCGTAATCGTAACGGAAGCCGAGGTTCAGCGTCAGGCGCGAGGTGATCTTCCAGTCATCCTGGATATACGGAGCGATCAGGATTTCACGGAAATATCGGGTTGCGTTGTTCTCGCCCTGTGGAACCGCGAAGGCGACTAGCGGCTCTCCTTCAAGCCAGACTTGGCCCACGTAGGAATTGCGGTCAAAGAACCATTTGGGGAAGCCAGCACCGTAGAAAGAATTGGGCAAACCGGTATCGACGGTTGCGTAAACTAGAAACAAGCCGCCGTTGGAGTATGCCGTTTGGAGGTTTTGGGTTTGAATCCGGGTGACCACGCCGCCGAGCTTCAGGCTATGGGCGCCATGGGTCCAGACGATGTCGTCGCCGCCGCTGAACTTGTTCTGGACGATCTCATCGGGCCGATTCGGATCCGGGCCGATATTAGGGATCCCATTGAAGGCGGAATTCTGGCCGTCCTGGCGGGGTAGTTCGCCGGGATAGGTTCCCACGAAGCGGAGCGGATCGGTGGTGATCGCAGGACCGCCCAGCCCCGTCGAATATGCATTTGCCGCGGATATCTGGGCATTGGTGAGGGCTGGTTGTGCGGCGGAATTTTCGTTGTTGCGCACGTAACCGACGTGCAGCGCGTTCACCAGGGTGGCCGAAAAGACGTGCCGTTCGGTGATGGTAACCAGCTGGTTTCGCGTGTGATCGGTTTCCGGGAAGATTTCCATCGGATCGCGCGGGTCGCCGATTTTCGCGTTGTCAATGGTATAGCGGCCAAACAGGGAATCGTTCGCCCCGAGCGCGTAGTCCACGCGTCCCATGATGTAGTCTTCATTGACGACCAGGGGCGGTGCGACCGCAGCTGCGTAATATCCGCCCAGATCACAACCCGCTGCAACACAGCTCGTGTTGCCGGAGAGTCCCGAAGCACTTTGGGGCGCGACTTGCCTACACCCTTTACAAAGGCTGTACAGCGCCGCGATTTGCTCCTCTCTTGCATTCGCATCCGCAAGGCCTGAGAAGCTGTTCTGAGGGGTTCCGATCAAGATCCCCGGCTGCGTACTGTTGGCCGCGGTTGAGGGAACGCAACTGCCCGCAACAGTTATGGGAGCAGCAGCAGCTCCTGCAACGCTGCCGCAATTGATCTTGCCCTGCACAAGGTACGGCTCGGGAAGGAAGATATCCGTGGTCGTCGCAAGACTCTGCCGGAGCCCCTCCCAATTCCCGAAAAAGAAGAGCTTGTCTTTCTTGATCGGGCCGCCCACGTCGACGCCAAACTGATTTCTTCGGAACGGCGGAGCGCCAGTTGATAATGGATCGACTACGTCCCGGGCGTCCAAAACGTTGTTGCGGAAGAACTCGTACGCGCCGCCATGAAGATCATTGGTTCCGGAGCGCGAGGTTGCGTTGATGACGGCGCCATTCCCCGCGAACTGCGCGGAGTACGTATTCGTCAGCACCTGGAATTCGCCGATGGCTTCCACGCCAAGGGACGTGCCGCCATAGCCCGAGCCAGTTCCGTGCTCCCAGAAGTCGCGGATATCCGTGTTGTCCAGCAGAAACATCTGTCCAGTGGGTCGCGCGCCAGCGACTGAATAGTTGTCCATCATTCCGTAGAGCCTACCGGTCACGGCGTTGACCGCCGCGCCTATCGTCGACACGCCAGGGGCGAGCGTGAGGAGCTGTTCGAAATTGCGGCCATTGAGCGGCAGCTCGCGCATCTGCTGCGGGCTGATTAGGGTGGATACTTCAGACGATTCCGTCTCGACGCGTGAGACCTCGGCTTCGACGTTGACGGTCTGGCTGATTTGTCCTACGGGCAGCGAGAAATCGATGACGATCGAACCGCCGACAGAGAGGACGACGCCGGAGTGCACGAGAGTCTTGAAGCCAGGGTTCGAGGCCTGCAGGTTGTAGGTGCCGACGGGGAGATCGGCCAACCTGTAGCGGCCGGCAGAATCGGTGACGGTGCTTTGCACCGCGTTCGTTCCAAGGTTGGTGGCTTCGACTTTCGCCCCAGCGATAGCGCCGCCAGACGCGTCGGTCGCGGTGCCTGAGATTGTGGCCGTTTCGGCTTGCGCCCACAGCGGCCCCGCACAGATCGAAAGAACGAACAATGCCGCAGACAGGCACAGCAGAGCGCAGCTCAGTACACGAAGGCCCTTTGACATACCCCACCTCCCCTTTTGACTCGCGATCTCTTTGAACTCAGGCGCGTCGGATCCTTCCACCACACACCCTATGCGGCGTGTCTTACTATTGACGGCATGCGCTTGTCAACAGAAAAATGTATGCAATAAGACAGCAATTAAAAAATACGTCGCAGTTTTCAAAAATTCCGGGGATTTGTAACTACATGACAGCACAGCTCGTTACTTGGAAGTTGCCATAGCGGAGAAAAGTCGACCCTAAACCGTATCAGCTCTTGTGGATGCATCTACCTGAATTAAGCGTACAACTGGATTCACACGAAGCTGGTTGGCGCTTATCTTGCGGCGGGGTTCTGTGAGATGCCGATTTGCGGAGAAGATGACTTGGCCGGGCGCCAGCATCAATGTTGTAGTGGCCGACGGAGAGACGAACGCGTTTTTTTCAAGCTGGCAATCTTAGCTTTCGCGGGAGCATATCGGTCAACAAATGGGTGTGAACTTTCACAAATTCGCAACCGATGGTACGGATCACGGTGAGAGGCGGTCCCATGAAGATAAATCGGCGAACTTTGTTATCGTTGCTCGGAGTTGCTCCGACAGCCTTATCACAGGAGGGGCTGCGTTACGGGGACCGCAAGCTGCGGGGCTCAAGGATGACGATCTGATTCCGCGCTGGCCCAGCACGGCTTTGATCAACGTCGTTGTCGTCGTCGGCCAGACCAACCCATACTACCAAGTAGCGAATATGAGCTACTCAAAGAGTGTTTCGATCGATAAGTGGATGTAAAAGGACGTAAGAACAGCGCAAGACACCTGATTGTGAACTCGCTGGTCGAAACTGGTTTTATTCGCCTCAATGTTGCGTTAGGAACGAAGAAGAATTTGCAACTAAGGCACGGTAGTGAAGGGAGAAGATAAAGGGGAGGGCTGTCGATCCGATGGCGTTCGATGTGGAAGTGCTTGGAGCAATCGGGCGTATCGGGTGCGTCTGCGCGTATTCTCGGGGCCGGAAGAACCGACGGCCAGATTTTGGTTGCCCCCTAGCATTCAAGATGTGAGCTTCTCGTTGGCGACATGGCGTTTCATTCCTCGCGATGCAAGGATATGTGCCCACCGAAGCCGCTGAATTCTGACAAAGGCCATATCGGGCGGAGGAACTCCTTTGCAGGTTTACCGGCCCACTTTGCGGGCCGTGATGGCACTGTAATGCAACGCATTCTTGCGATACTTCATTACTGAGAAGCCTGCTTCCTTGAGAAAAACCTCGATTTCAGAAATCGAATAACATTTGCCTTCAGTGATTGCCATCAGGAATACCGAATGCGCTGCTACGGGAAGCGGCCCGGTCTTTTGACGATTAAGGTGAGCGTCGTGAATCAGGACCATTCCGCCGTCCGGAAGCGCTGCGTAGGACTTCCGTAAGAGACTCTTTACTGCAGGTATGTCCCAGTTGTGCAAAACGTTTGAAAAAAGATGCACGTCACACATATCAGGAAAGGGCGTCGAAAAAATATCGCCCTGGGCCACTGCAACGCGCTTCCTGCAACCGCGCCTCGCGATGCACTTGCGCGCGACACGATCAACGGGTGCTCTCTCGAAAACGGTCGCCCTCAAGTGCGGATATGCAGCAACTAGGCAGCAGGCGTAGATTCCCGACCCACCTGCGATGTCGAGCACATTTCGGAAAGGTTCAAAATCAACCTTACGTGCCAATTTCGGTCCCAAATAAAAGCCCCGGGCATCCATCATCTGAGTGAATTGCTGGGGAAACGCGTCATCCTCCAGTGCCTCCGCCCAAGGCCTCGTGTCCTTGCGGCCTGCCCAGTTGGCGGGCTTGCCGGTTCGTAGAACTTCGAGAAGATCGCGGCAGACGGGGCGGTGGGCGAACGGTGCGTAGTATGGCCCGACGAACCAGGGCGAATCACGAGTGAGGAATTCCCTCGCGATCGCACTCAGCCGGAAAGTGTTCGTCTTCCTTTCAATCAGGCCCATGGCACAGAAAAGAGTGAGCATCACATCAGCGGGGCGTTCCGCCAACGCGAGGGATTTACAAATGGTTCGCGCGTCAGCCGGTGATTTCCCAAGCCAGGTAAAGAAATCGAGACCCGTTAGGGCTGCGCCTAACAGCTCGGGGGCATAAATTCCGTCCCGATGGCGGTAGAGGAGGGCGGGATCGTGCTTTGGCCGACGAGTAAGGTTAGCGATTTTTTTCAATTCTGAGTCCCCGTGCCTGCAATCAAAAGCTCGTGCTCTTGGCGGCGGTGCATGACGTTCACTAATTCGTTCGCCCGCCCGCGGAGGCCAATCGCAAATGCCATCGTTCGCACGAAAGATCACATCTCCCTCGCGCCACCGGCCCCATGGTCTGGCCCGCGCTCTGCTCGCAGTACTTCGCAGACCTCCGGAGACCTGGAGACGCGGATCGAATGCCTCTAGTGCTCACTGGCAAAAGCTCTAGTTTCGCGGCCGCTCACGATATCTGACCTTTTCAAGGACTGTCAAATTGATTGTATGCATACACACTCGCTACAAATACATGTAGAACTTCCAATAAGGAGATATCTGGATGGCGCAAGTTCAGTGCATACAAGTTAATGTTGACATGGATGGATAGACCGTAGTAAGTAGCGCTGCAGATAGAGGTTTGGGCGGGGTCGTCACCGAGCTAATAACCGCACGCTATTGGGACGCCTGCGCCAGACTGAACACTTGACATCCACGAGGTGGGCGATGAGAAAGACTTCCGCTTTGGCAATCGCGTTTGGAATCGCGTTTGGAATCGCGATTTTCATTGGCTGTGCCAATTCGGCCTCCGCGCAGGGCGCCGCGGCCGCGCAATTGAACGGTACCGTGACGGACGCGAGCGGAGGATCCGTCGCTGGCGCGGCGATCAGCTTGCGCAACACGAACACGAATACAACGTCCACAGCGACCTCGAACGATCGAGGGTTCTACTTCATCGCGAATCTGACGCCTGGCAATTACGAACTCAAGGTGTCGTACACCGGGTTCGCCAGCTACACGCAGACGGGGATCGTGCTGACAGTCGGTCAAGCCGCGACCATCAACGTCGGCCTGCAGGTGGAGTCGCAGGGCGCACGAGTTGTCGTGACGACCGAAGCGCCCACGATTGAACCCACCAAGACGGAAATCAGCCAAATCGTCAATTCGCAACAGATTGGGTCGCTGCCTATCAGCGGCCGGCTGTTCACGGATTTTGCACTCCTGACCCCCGGCGTGGCGACGAGCCGGACCAGCCTGGGAACTACGTTCACGGAATACGAAGCGACGCAGATCTCATTCGGCGGCATGCGGTCGTTCAGCAATGAGATCACGGTGGACGGCGCGGATTTCGTCAATTCGGCCAGCGGCATTCAGCGCTCGACGCCGCCGCAGGAGTCGGTGCAGGAATTTCGCGTGGTCAACAACAGCTTCGGCGCTGAATACGGCCGGGCGATCGGCGGTATCGTCAACATTGTGACCAAAGGCGGGACGAACGATTTCCACGGTTCGGCTTACGAATATTTCCAGAATCAGGCGCTGGATTCGCTCAACCTGCTACAGAAGAAGGAGCCGGGACTTCAGCAGCAAAACCTGCCGGACAGATTGCAACAGAATCAGTTCGGCGGCACGGTGGGCGGGCCGATCAGCAAGGACAAGACCTTCTTCTTCATCAACTACGAAGGCAAGCGGCGCGCAGATTCGCCGCTCTATCCGCCGGACCTCGTCAATAATTTGCAGGTTATCGACGACGCCAAAGCACTCATGGGACTCGCTCCGGAAGGTTGCACTAAGGCGGGTCTGGCTGCATGCGGATTCGCGCCGGGTTCGACTATCAGCCAGGCTGCAGCGTTCGGATTTCTGAAGGGCTTCCTGAAGACCTCCAATAACGATTACGGCTTCGCGCGAGTCGATCACCAGTTCAACCCGAGCAATCGTCTGTCGGTTCGTTACAACGCGGAAGATGCGCGCGATTCCGGCGAGCTGGTCGGCCAGACGCTCGACGGCGGCGGCATCGGCGTGCCGAGCGGCGGCCGCGATCTTTTCATCCGCGACCAATCTCTCGTTGGTACGCTGGATACCATCGTAACGCCGACCTTGGTCAACACGGTGCTCGTGCAGTACGCGCGGCGGCATTACAACTTCCCCGGTATGACGGGGCAACCTGACTTCAGCATCCTGAACGACCTGGAGGTTGGGCACAACTTCGGAACCAACGACAGGCTGTATGAGTCCCGAGTTGAGCTGGGTGATTCGCTCTCATGGGTCAAGGGTAACCATATCTGGAAGTTCGGATTTGACGGCAACTACCTCTGGAGCCTGGAGAATTTCCCGGGGTTCACACCGACCCGAATGCTCGTGCCGACCGGGGGGACTAATGCGGCGGCATGCCTTGCCGTTTTCGCGGATTATTACAATGGAACCGTTGGCTCGCATATATCCTCTTTACTATTCCCGGCGGATGTCAAGGGGGCGGAGCAGTCTTGCCCAGTGCCTCAGGATAATGGCGTGGTATTCGACTATGCTGGCGTTCCTCTACCGGTAACCGCGGGCGCTTGCCAGCCGTTTTGCACGCCAACAGTGACGTCGACCAACAACACTCTAAACACGACAACTTGGGCGAACGCCTATCCCCAGCAGTTTTTCAACCTGTACAGCCGGCAGATCGACCACGGGTACTGGGGCGGATTCGTGCAAGACCAATGGCGGATCACACCCAAGCTGACAATCAACTACGGCGTGCGATGGGACTATGAAAGCGGCTTGGCGTCTTACGTGAACAAGGATTTCAACGAATGGCAGCCACGGGTCGGGCTGGCTTGGTCACCCGACGGGAAGACCGTGGTCCGAGCCGGGTTCGGGATCTTCTTCGATCGGCAGAACCTGACGTTCTTCTTTGTACCGAATACACAGAAGATCGTGGCGGGCTACCAGTGCGGCAACCATCTGGCTGAAGCCAGTGCGTTGGTTCAAACCTTCTGTGGTAGCGAGGGCGTGGTTCCCATGGAATTTCCGAATATCCAGTCCAACTTGGGTCAGTCCGTCCAGGGCTACCAGATTTTCGGATTCCCCGCTTCACAGGGCGCTGCGGCCAAAGCGGCAAGCGTCATAGCGACGGGCGGCTACGACGCGTACACGGGCTCCGGTTTACCGACCGGCACGGTTGCTTTGGCCGGAACGTGCTTTTCAGATGGTGCTTGCGGCGTCGGCGAGGGCGGGATGGACCACAACTCCCGAACTCCCTATGCCGAGCAGGCCAGCCTTGAGGTCGACCATCAGTTCGGCGGTGGCTTCGCACTCAACGCTACTTACCTGTTTGTAGGTGCGCACAAGCTGGTTCGCGGCAACAACATCAATATCCCCTGCCCGGTGGGTACGACGAAGTCGGGGCCAGTTGATGCGGCTGCGGTGCCGGGGCTAGTTAACCCGAACGGAACGCTGTCGCCATGCACCGGTGAACCGGTGCTCGCTGACAGCGGGCCCGGTACCGGCTCGGCAGCACTCGCGGGCTTGGGGCCGTGGTTCGGAGGGGTCTTTAATTCAGGCTTGCAGACGCTGAGCGGCGGACTCGAGGACTACAACAACGACGTGGCCAACGCTGCCTACCACGGCGGAATGTTGACGGCTATCGAACGAATCAAGAACTTCAACCTGACTGCCAACTACACGTATTCGCACACGATCGACAACGGCAACTTCACGACCTTTATCAACCTGCCGGTCAACCAGTTCGATTACAAGGCCGAGCGCGCCAATTCCAACCAGGACGCTCGCCACCGCCTCGTGACGAATTTCACGGCGACGGGACCCGAAGATATGTGGTGGACGCGGCATTTCACTCTCAGCAGCATCATCACCTTACAGTCTGGCCGGCCCTTTACTATGTATTACGGAAACAACACGCTAAACGACGTGGCGGGCGGCGCAACGGATCGTGTGGGCGGCCCAGCGGTGAAGAGCAACTGTCCTTCGGTAAGCAATTGCTCAACCATGATCTCGCGGAACACGTATATCGGTGATCCGTTGTACTCCTGGGACTTCCACCTTGGGCGATATTTCCAGCTCACGGAGCGGATGAAGCTTGACGTCAGCGTGGATGCCTTCAACCTGTTGAACCGCTCGAATGTGGACGAGGTGACCTCAGTTTACGGCTCGCCCGTTTTCTGTGGTGGCACCAACGGAGCAACCCCGGCTATACCTCGGCATTACCGGGACGCGGTCAGCCGCCTCATTCAGGCGGGATCGGGGGGAGGCATTACATGCCCCAACGGATTGGCTGGCGAGACTCCAGTCCTTGCGGGCCCTTTTCAAGTCGGAAACACCGCTGTCACGCCGATCTCAAATATTTTTGGGACCGTGAGTCTGTTCATTCCGGATAGCCCGAACGCGACCTTTGGGCTGCCGAGAACAATGCTGAACCCGCGGCAGTTTCAGTTCGCGGCGAAGTTTTCATTCTGATCATGATATTTCTGGGAAAACAGTCTAGCTGATCGGTGACACAAGAGGCCCCCATGACAGCGCCAGCCCCGCATAATCCGCCCTTTCGCGCTGACCACGTGGGCAGTCTGCTGCGGCCCGCGGAACTCAAGAGACTCCGCCAAGAGCACGCTGCGGGAAAAATCTCGGCGGAGGATTTACAGTCCGCCGAGGATGCCGCCATCCGACGGGTCGTAGCCCAGCAGGAGCAGACGGGGCTGCAATCCATCACTGATGGCGAGTTCCGCCGCGAGGATTTCTATACCGACTTCTTCGTCCGAGGATTGGGCGGCGTCGAAGTTCGCCAGGAAGCCACGGTTGCCTATTTCGTCGACCACGAGGGTCGCAAGATTCCCGTCCCGTGGACTCAGGTCGTTTCGCAGCTGCGGTGGCGCAAGCCTATTTACGCCGAGCATTTCAAGTTCCTCAGCTCGCTTACGAAGCGCACTCCCAAGGTAACCGTCCCTTCGCCGATCATCCTGCATTTCACGTGCGGAGAGGCGGCAATTCGCAAGACTGCCTACCCGGATATGGATCTTTTCTGGGCAGACATCACCGACGCGTACCAGAAGGAGATGAGATCGCTCTACGATGCGGGCTGCAGATATCTGCAAGTGGACGACCCGCCGATGGCAACGCTGTGCGACGAAAAGTTTCAGGGGATGATGAAGGCCCGCGGTGATGATCCTCAACATGCCCTCAACGAGCTGTATCCGGAAATGATTAACCGGGCATTCGCCAATCGCCCGTCTTCGCTTCACTTAGCGATGCACCTGTGCCGGGGAAACAACCAGAGCGGTTGGTTCGGCGAGGGAAGCTATGATCCGATTGCGGATGTTCTTTTCAACAAGGTCAACGTCGATTCCTATTTCCTTGAATACGAATCCGCGCGTGCAGGCAATTTCCAACCGTTGCGCTTCGTGCCAAGAAACAAGACGATCGTGCTCGGCCTCGTCTCGAGCAAGCTTCCTCAGCTCGAATCTAAGGACATGCTGAAGCGTCGCATCGACGAAGCGGCCAAGTTTATCGACCTCGACCAGCTCTCGCTCAGCCCACAATGCGGTTTCGCAAGCTCGACCGAAGGCAATCGCCTCACCGAAGACGAACAGTTCGCCAAGCTGCGATTGGTCGTCGAAGTTGCAAACGAAGTGTGGGGCCGCAATGCAGGTTCTTCTCACAGTGAATCCCTTGGAACCCGTCACGCGTCGTCGCCCAGCTAGGAGGGCGCTATGAATTATCCCGCTACCGGATATCACCACATCACTGCGTGTGCTGGCGGCGCACAGGAAGACGTCGATTTCTTTACTGGAATCGTGGGCCAGCGTCTGGCCAAACAAACGGTCCTGATGGACGGTAAGTTTCCCCACTACCACCTGTACTACTCAAATGCGAACATCGAGCCCGGCTCGATCATGACTACGTTTCCGTACAGCCGCCTCATGGGTCGGCGCGGATCCGGCCAGGTGCAGTCCATTACTTACACGGTGGCCAAAGGCACGTTGCCCTTCTGGCAGGAGCATTTCAAACGCCATAGGGTCGAGCACGGGCCTATCGAGGAGCGTTTCGGACAGCGCTTTATTCGGTTCAACCACCCTGCGGGGATGGCTTTTGAGGTCTTAGAGGACAAGGACGATACGAGGATTGGCTGGACTACCGACAAGATCGGTCAAGGCGAGTCTGTCCGCGGGTTTCACGGAACGGTGTTATCTGTGCGCGATGTAAACGAACAGGAGAAATTCCTGACCGAGGCTCTGGGTTTCCGCAAAACCGGCGTGGACGGCGCGTACTACCGTTTCGAAATCGGAAGCGGCGGCGCGAACAAGACGCTGATCCTTGTACACGAGCCTGATCGCGCGCCCGGCAGTTGGACGTTTGGCGCTGGTACGGTTCACCATATCGCGCTCTGGGTCGCCGATGATGAGGCGATGGCAGCGCAAAAGGCAATTTACGAAGAGCTCGGCTATACGGACGCTTCAGAGATCAAAGATCGCTATTACTTCCACTCGATGTACGTCCGCTCGCCCGGTGGAATCCTAGTGGAGTGCTGCTGCAACGTTCCGGGAGGTTTCGAGAAGGACGAGCCCGCGGATCGGTTGGGCACAAAACTTCATCTGCCTCCGTGGTTTGAGGATCGCCGCGAAGAAATTCTTGCCACTCTGGAACCCATTGTGGCCCCAGCCATGGCGACATCTCGCTCCTAGGCGCCCGGCAGAATCGAGAACCTAACCCATGAAACGAAGCGAGAATCGAATTCTCACTACGCATGTCGGCAGCATCGTTCGCCCACAGAAGCTGCGGGAACTCGCCGAAACCGCACAGCAATCACCGGAGAACAAGCAGCGCTATGAAGATTGCCTGCGAGAATCGGTCGCTGAGATTGTAAAGATGCAGGCGAAAGTCGGCGTTGACATCGTCAATGACGGCGAATTCGGAAAATCCAGCTGGTCGAACTATATCCTGGAGCGGATCACCGGCTTTGAGCACCGACCCGATCAGTTGCGCCCGGTCTACTGGCTCGGAAGAGACCGCGACCGCTTTCCCGAGGTGATGGCGGCAGAATTTCCGTGGATGACAAAAGGAGTGCCCACGGAAGCGTGCGTTGGCCCGATCAAATATCGCGACCACAGCAGCATCGACCGCGACATCGCTAACCTGAAAGCGGCGCTGCGTTCAGTCAACGTCGAAGAGGCCTTCCTTCCGGTCGTGGCGCCCGCCAGCTCGGCGTACGACGGCGTCAACGAATACTATCCGACGGAAAAAGAGTATGTGTACGCCATCGCAGACGCCCTTCGCGAAGAATACCGGGCGATCTACGAGTCCGGACTGATCGTTCAAATCGACGACGCAGTTCTCGCCAACATGTACGATCACTACGTAGAGCAGAGCCCGGAGAAGTACCGTCAGTGGGCGGGCCTCCGCATCGAAGCCCTCAATCATGCTCTCCAGGGTATACCAGAGGACCGCGTTCGCTACCACGTCTGCTTTGGCAGTTGGCACGTCCCGCATCTCTCAGACGCTCCGCTCGAGGAGATTGTCGGATTCATCCTCAGCGTGCACGCCGGTGCCTACTCGATCGAAGCAGCCAACCCCCGCCACGAGCACGAGTGGCGTGTGTGGGAAACAAGGAAGTTGCCGACGGGAAAGATTTTGATTCCCGGCGTTGTGACGCACCACACCATTACAGTGGAACATCCGCGCCTCGTGGCCGACCGCATTCTGAGATTCGCTCGACTCGTGGGACGGGAGAACGTAATTGCAGGAACAGACTGCGGCTTCGCGCAGGCTGAATTCATCCAGCGCGCGGCCCCGTCCGTTATGTGGGCGAAATTCGAGGCGCTGGTCGAGGGCGCGCGGATCGCCAGCGCGGAACTCTGGGGCAAAGGCAAGAGCGCTTGATTTTCGCAGCTTCTTGGAAACCGACTCTACAGGGCAGTCGTCCTACCGAGACCCAAGGGGGAACGATGAATTCGCGTCCACGTCTCATCCTTGCATTAATCATTGCAATGGCTGCGAGCATCCCGCTCTTGGCTCAGGGGCAGGCGCCCTCCGCTACGGCGCAGTCAGGAGCGCCTCCGGCTCAACCGGGCGGCAGTCCGGCGGACAGGGCCGCCGCGGCTGCGGCGGCGATGAAAGCCCCCTTTGAGCCGTTTCACATCATCGGCAATATCTACTACGTTGGCTCAACTGGCATCGCCTGCTACGTGATCACCACGCCTTCGGGCGACATTCTCCTCGACACCGGCTATCCCGATATGGCTCCGCAGATCGAAGACAACATCAAGAAGCTCGGCTTCAAGCTCTCGGACATCAAGATTCTGATCAATAGCCATGCCCACATCGACCACGGCGGCGGCCTTGCCGAATTGAAGAGCGCCACTGGCGCGCAGTTGGTCGCGATGGCCCAGGATGTCCCATATCTCGAAAGCGGCGGCCATAATGACGTGTTGTTTCACGATCAAAACCTGTTCCCGCCCGTCAAGGTGGATCGCGTGATTCACGATGGCGACACTGTGGCACTCGGCGGCGTCACGCTCAAAGCCTATCTGACTGCGGGCCACACGCCGGGCACGACCACTTGGACCATGACGACCGAAGACAAGGGTAAGTCGTACAACGTTGTTTTCCTCGGTTCGGTTGTCGCGGTTCCCACAAACAAGCTTTTCGATAGACCGGACTCGCCTGCGACCTATCCGGGCATCAAGGCCGATTTCGACCACGCGTTTGCCGTGGTCAAGGCGCTCCCTTGCGATGTCTTCCTCGCATCGAATGGTGCGTTCTTCCAAATGCAGCAAAAGCACGACGCGCTGATGAAGGGCGCGGACCCGAATCCGTTTATTGATCCGGCCGGCTACCAGGCGTATGTTGCTCGCTCCGAGGCGTCCTATCAGAAGATCGTGCAGAGTCAGCAAGGCGGGGACGCAGCCGCAGCGCACACGCCGTAAGAGATACTTCGCAGCGCTTCAAGCGGTGAAGTGATTTTGCAGAAGCCAGGGGGGAATCCATTGAAAGCGATACTGAAAGCAATTGTAATTGTTCTTCTCTCAAGTGGTGCGCTCGGAGCTGCAAACGGGCCGCAAGCTGCCCCGGTGCAGTGCGACCGCGCATGTCTGATCATGACCACGAATATCTATTTGGCCGGCCTCGTGGCGCATGATCCCTCGATCGTGAAGTTTTCACCGGATGTAAAGTTCGTCGAGAACACGGTGCCAATGAAGCCGGGCGAAGGGCTTTGGAAGACGGCCTCGGCCATACCGACGACTTTCAAGATCTATGTGCCCGATGTCGTTGCTCAGCAAATTGGATTCTTGGGCGTCATGCTGGAAAACGATCGGCCGATTGAGATCGGTCTTCGTCTAAAGATCGTCGACGGTCAAATAGTGGAAGCTGAGCACCTGATCGCACGCAATCTGAGCGCAACGAGCCTTGTGAATCTTGTGGTGCCGCGCCCGGGCTTGCTCGCCACGGTTCCGCCCGACCAGCGAGTCCCTCGGGAACAGATGCTGACAATCGGTGCCTCGTATTACGAAGCGCTGGTCACTGCCGACGCCAACGATGCGCCATTTGCCGATGATTGCGTCCGCCGGGAGAACGGAATGCAGACGACGAGCAATCCTCCGCCCGCCGCGCCGGGACGGGGAACCATCGGCGCCATGGGATGCGCGCCTCAACTGCGTACGCACACCTTCGATTACATTAAGCGCATCGAGCCTCGCCGCGTCTGGATTGCCGATCCCGAAACCGGCCTCGTCTTCGGGCTCTCGCAATTCCGCCATCCGATGGAGGAAAAGACGCTGAAGATCGTCGGCGTGCCTGGCGTGGACGAGGTGCCCATGAATTTCAAGCCGTTCGATCTTCCCGCCGCGCACATTTTCAAAGTCAGCGGCGGGAAAATGCACGAAATCGAAGCCATGGGCTTCACGATGCCGTACAATTCAAAGACAGGTTGGGAATAAGCGCGCGCTGCCGGGGGGAGTAAACTGGTTCAACAAAGGAAAATTGCGCCATGAAGAAGACAGCTTACGATTTGGCTTTTGCCGTTGCAGCGTTCCTTGCAGCTACGGCCATGTTCTCCGGAATCTCCCACGCGCAGGGAGGGACAAGCCCCGCGGGACCCGTGAACAATTCGTTGACGACGATGGATGGCCGGCAGGCACAGCAGGATGTGACCGAGAAGTACCTGCTCCAGCAACTGGGCGATCCGAAGGAAGAAGCCGCCTATCAGGCGTTTCATAAAGCCAGCGAAACGGACGGCGACAAAAAGATTCACCTCGGCATCGCTTTCCTGGCGAAATATCCGGGGGACCGCTACAGCGCAGCAGTTTACGAGGAACTTTCGCAAACCTATTATGACAAGAAGGATTTGCCGAGCTTTTACACCTACTCGGCGAAGGGTCTTTCGTTGTTTCCGGATGATGTGCATCTGCTTGCGCTGAGCGGATGGGTAATTCCCCGCGTCTTTGACGCTAACGCGCCCGATGCCGACAAGAATCTGGACAGGGCCGAGGTGTACGAAAAACACGCTCTCGACGTGATGGACAAAATGATAAAACCAACCGGCCTACCGGATGATCAATTTGTCCTGTTCAAGACGGGCGAGATGGCTATCGCGCACAGCGGCCTTGGCTTGGTCTACTTCCGCCGCGAGCAATACGAAACTTCCGCCAAGGAACTTGAGACGGCGACTCAGAATGAAGCAACGCCCGACCCGACCGATTTTTTCATTCTGGGAGCAGACCTCGAGAACCTGGCCAAATACAAGGAAGCGGCGGATGCTTTCAATCGCTGCGCGCAGATCCCCGGCAGCATGCAGGACAATTGCAAGAAATATGCCGCCGTCGCAGCCCAGAACGCCGCGAACGCGAAATAGAGTGCTCCTCTACGCAGCGCGGACCTCGATGCTCAGGGGGATCGAGAGGTCGGCGCTCGCCATTTCGACTGAATTCTAGGACGGTGTTTTGCGAATTGACTTTACCGCGCTTCTGAACCGCGTGCTCAAGAGAGGAAAGAAGAGAGAAGGTGAGGACGCAACAATCGCTTCGTCGAACAGTCGCTTTGGCGTCCATTTTGGGTTTCGGCTTGGCAGGTCTCGCAGCAGGAGCAAACGCACAGGATCATTGGGTGGCCACCTGGGCTGCCTCTCCGCAGACGCCTCGCTTCACTTTTCCGAGGCTCCCCGCGCCTAGCCCATCTTTTACGTCGTATGCAGCAGTACTGGTAACAGTTGATGGGTTTGAGCGGTTTTATCGGGGTTTTCTGCGTTTGGTAGCGATACCGGGATTCGCCAGCGTCAAACTCAAAAAAGCGGCAAAACTGAGGAAATCCTTGCTTTTTCTTCCACTTGAGCGACGAAGACTTTAGTACGCTTTCGCCTGATTTCGTCTCCAATCGCGCCAAAGTATGCCAAAAACGGTAACAAAATGGTAACAGAATTCTGGCTAAAGCAGGAGTTCCACGGCCGAATGCTCCGCCGCCATCAAGCTATCCAATTCGGATGCTTGCGGGGGCTTGCAATGCTCCGAAGACGCTAGTCCTCCCATTTAGGTATAGGTTGCCAGTTGGTGGTGCTCGAAGGCGCAGGGCGAGTTTGTAAGACCCATCTTTGTGCGGGGCGGAACAAGCAGTGGCTCGTACTTCACCAAGGGCCGAGGCTCGGCTTGGTCGAGCAGCGTGTGCCACGCGGCCTCGGGAAACTTGCTGAAGATGGAATCGGCACCGCCGCG